>ENA-UEPJ01003030-UEPJ01003030.1-human-gut-metagenome-genome-assembly--contig:-NODE-3030-length-15816-cov-3.465150_pt1 | contig 15816 bp, 14 predicted proteins | sample MGYA00242890_ERZ507896 | MGnify/ENA primary metagenome ERZ507896 (study PRJEB26167, sample SAMN06115508) | human gut metagenome | host: Homo sapiens | place: China:Qinghai | collected 2015-08-20... | reverse complement strand
GTAAGGGAGGAGGTATTGCAGGAGATTCTTCCTTACTTTAGAGAATATTACGGCAATGCATCCAGCATTTACAGCATTGCGAAGGAAAGCAAAAAGGCACTGGAGGCAGCAAGGGCAAAGGTGGCGGCTGCGATTGGTGCGACACCCGATGAAATTTATTTCACAGCAGGCGGCTCCGAAAGCGACAATATGGCGCTGCGTGGCGTGGTAAACGCAAGCAAGAAAGAGAAAAAACATATTATTACAACAAAAATTGAACATCATGCGATTCTGCATACCGCAGAGTTTCTGGAAACAAAGGGTGTGGATGTGACTTATCTGAACGTAGACGAATTCGGGAAGATTTCTTTGGAGGAGCTGGAAAATGCCATCCGTCCGGAAACCGTTCTGATTTCCGTTATGTTTGCGAATAACGAAATCGGTACGATTCAGCCTATCGCAGAGATTGGCGAAATTGCGAAAAAGCACGGCGTTCTGTTCCACACAGATGCGGTACAGGCTGTCGGTCATGTACCCATTGATGTAGAAAAGCTGCAGGTTGATTTGCTGTCTATGAGTGGGCATAAGCTGGGCGCACCGAAGGGCATCGGCGCGATTTATATCCGTAAGGGAACAAGGATTTCTCCGCTGATTTTCGGCGGCGCACAGGAGAAGAAGCTGCGTGCGGGCACAGAAAATATTGCAGGTATTGTTGGTCTGGGCAAGGCTGCGGAGCTGGCAGTGGCTGAAATGGAGGAAACAACAAAGAAGCTGACTGCACTGCGGGATAAGCTGATTCATGGGATTTTGGAAAGCATTCCCGATAGCCGCCTGAACGGACACCCGACAGATCGTCTGCCCGGCAACTGCAACATTTCCTTCTCCTATATTGAAGGCGAATCCCTGCTGCTGCTGCTGGATGCACTGGGCATTGCGGCTTCCAGCGGTTCTGCATGCACATCCGGCTCTCTGGACCCTTCTCATGTGCTGATGGCGATTGGTTTGCCTCATGAGATTGCACATGGCTCTCTGAGACTGACAATAGACAGAGAAAACACGGAGGAACAGGTAGACTTTATTCTGGAAAAATTGCCCGGTCTGGTACAGCGGCTGAGAGATATGTCTCCCGTTTATCCCGGCAAAAAGGCTTGATAGAAGAAAATCAGACATTTACTTTAGACATTTATATAAATCGGAACACTAAGGAGGAGTTTTGAAATGGAATATAGCGAAAAGGTAATGGATCATTTTATGAACCCAAGAAATGTGGGCGAAATTGAAAACGCAAGCGGCGTAGGACATGTCGGCAATATGAAATGCGGCGACATCATGAAGGTATATTTGCAGATTGAGGATGGCAAAATCGTTGATGCAAAATTCAAAACCTTTGGCTGCGGTGCCGCAGTTGCGACGAGCTCCATGGCGACAGAACTTGTAAAGGGCAAGAGTATTCAGGAAGCATTGGAGGTAACCAATAAAGCGGTTATGGAAGCACTGGATGGTCTGCCTCCCGTAAAGGTACACTGTTCCTGTCTGGCAGAGGAGGCACTGCGTGCCGCTCTGTGGGATTATGCACAAAAGAACAATATCGTCATTGACGGACTGGAACCTCCCGTAAATGACGTTGACGAAAGACATCATCAGGCTGAATGATAGAAACACCAAAGAAAAAAGAAACGAAACAGGACACAGAAGATAAAACTCATAAAAACTCAGAAATTTTCAAAAAACTCTCAAAAACTCATTTTATTACACCCCTCTAAACCAATAAAATGCCCCCTTTTCCATTCGGAAGAGGGGGCGTTTTTATGTAGAAGTTCCTTATTTCAAAAGGGACTCATAGCCCTGCAGGACAGCTGAGAGACCTTCTTCAAGGGTGCCGTTATTTTCTGCAATGGCTTCTGCCGCCGCGGTATAAAGGGGCAGGCGTTCCTGATAGAGCTTCTGCGCCGCCGCCTGATCGGGGGCAAGGGGTCTGCCGTTGCCCGTTTGGAGCAGGTCTGCATCGCGTTTCAGCCAGATGAGTCTGCCGTTGCGCTTGAGATATTCGACATTCAAGGGGTTTTTGATGATGCCGCCGCCTGTGGCAATGACGAGGTTATTCTGTGCGGAAACCTCATGGATGACCTTTGCTTCGATTTCACGGAAGGCGGGCTCTCCTTCCTTTGCGAAGAATTCGGCAATGGGCATTTTGATGCGCGCAATGATCAACTCATCGGTATCGACAAAGCCTTTGCCCAACTTTTCTGCCGCCCTTTTGCCAATCGTGCTTTTGCCGCCGCCGCTCATGCCAACCAGAACAAGATTGGAGCGTTCCTTCAGGAGAGGGGTGTTGATTTCGGCAATGCGGGCATCCTCCAGATGGGTATCCAGAAAAATTTCTACGGCATATTTTGCCTGTGCAACGAGCATTTCCAGACCGCCTGCGGCACGAATCCCGCGTTTTTCCGCCTCCAGAACAAGCTGGGTGCGCAGGGGGTTATAGACAACATCCGCAATGCCCTCGAGCGCGGTAAAGCGGTCTAAATCAATGGGACAGTCATCGGATTTCGGATACATTCCGACAGGAGTGGTATTCACGATGATTTTTGCATCGGCATGCTTTTTATAGCATTCTGCATAGGTGACGGTTTCCGGATATTCCTTATAATATACGGTGATAATTTCGGATGCACCCAATTCCTCCAGAACGGCAATGACAGCCTTGGACGCGCCGCCCTTGCCCAGAACCAATGCTTTTTTGCCGGCAACATCGATGCCGTTTTTCTGCAGGAGATAACGGAAGCCGTAAAAATCCGTATTATAGCCGCAAAGCCTGCCGTTTCTGTTGACAACCGTATTGACTGCGCCGATTCTCTGCGCGCGGCTATCCACCTCATCCAGATAAGGAATAACCGTTTCCTTATAGGGAATGGTTACATTCAAGGCAGCAAACTGCTTTTCTCGCAGGAAAGCATCCAATTCATCTCTTGTTAAGGGAATCAGATCATAGGTATAATCCGCCAGCTGTTCATGAATGATTTTAGAAAAGCTGTGTCCCAGTTTTTCTCCGATTAGTCCGTATCTCATCAGAAAGTCACCTCGTATCTTTTGTATTTTCTATGGAACAATAGTTTCTCTCTATCTTAATGCAAATAAAGGATTTATGCAATCTCTTTTGCAAAAGAAAAGATTAAAGTTTTTGTAATATTTTTCATTGTATTTTTGTGGTACAATAAATAAAATAAAAATCAAATAAAAATCAAATGGAAAAACAAAGGAATCAGGTGAAAAAATGAATCGATTTTTGAAAAAAATATGCACCGGCATTTTATGCGGTGTGCTTGGCGTGGTAAGCATCGGGACGCAGGAGGCCTTTGCAGCAGATGCGAAGGAGATGCGTGCTGTCTGGATTTCAACGGTATACAGTGCGGACTACCCTTCTACAACGAATAATGCAGAAGCGCAGAAGAATGAATTTATTCAGAAGCTGGAGCAGGCGCAGGCGTTGGGCTTGAATACAGTTGTGGTGCAGGTGCGCCCGAAAGGGGATGCGCTGTATCAGTCTGAGCTGAATCCATGGAGTGCTGTGCTGACAGGGACGCAGGGGACAAACCCCGGCTATGACCCGATGGCGTTCATGATTGCGGAAGCACACAAGCGCGGCATGGAATTTCACGCATGGATGAACCCTTATCGCATTACGACATCCGGAACGGATGTATCCGCACTTTCTGCGGACAACATGGCAAGAAAGCATCCGGACTGGATTCTGACCTACAACGGGGCAATGTATTATGACCCTGCGAATGAGGAGGTACAGCAGTACATCTGTGATACGGTAAAAGAGGTTGTGGAAAAATATGATGTGGATGCCATCCATTTTGATGATTATTTCTATCCTTCCAATTATCCTCTGCCTGAGGGCGAAACAAGGGAAGGTGCAGTGGCGCAGGAGCGACGCGACAATGTGGATACGTTAATCAAAAAGGTATATCAGACGATTCAAAATACAAAAGCCTCTGTGAAATTCGGCATCAGCCCGATGGGAATTTGGAAAAACAGCACCTCTGACGAGGCGGGCTCCGCAACACGCGGCTCCGAAGGCTATTATACGGTTTACGGAGATGCGAAAAAATGGGTAGAAAAAGGCTGGGTAGATTACATTACACCACAGATTTACTGGGAGCAGGGCAATGCCTATGCCGATTATGAGACACTGGTGAAATGGTGGAGCGATGTGGTCGAAGGGACGGACGTAAAGCTTTATATCGGACAGGGGATTTACAAGGATTCCGTTGCGAAGGAGATTGCACAGGAAATGCAGGTCAATGAAAAATACAACGTGGACGGCAGTATGTTCTTCAGTCTGCGGGATTTGCTGAACAACAGACAGGGCTGTGCGGATGCGGTGAAGGCATATTATCAGACAGCGACAGCACCCACTACTCCAACAGAGCCGGAAGCACCAACTGTGCCTATCACCCCGACCGAACCGGAAGCACCTGTTACGATTGAAAAGAAATATGCCTACGCAGGCAGGGCAAAGGTAACGGTGAACGGCAAGGCGGTGGATTTCCAGACCTATACGATTAACGATTATACCTATTTTAAGCTGCGCGATGTTGCAGGTGCGGTAAATGGGACAGCGAAGCAGTTTCAGACCTACTGGGATGAAAGCAAGCAGGCGATTGAGCTGTTCCGCGGTGTGCCGTATTCCTCCTCTGTGAGCGGTGCGGCAGGCAGATATGGCGATACCTATGGCACAACCTCTACTGCAAAGCTATACTGCGATGGGGAAAGAAAGAGTGTGAGTGCCTATACCATCAACGATTATACCTATTATAAGCTGCGCGATTTGGCGAAGCTGCTGGATATGGGCGTGACATGGGACGAAAAAACGGCAACCATCGGAATCAATACCGCAAGGAGCTATCAGTAAGCCATTGACGGGTCGGAAGGAGAAAGAGATGTCCCTTTTTAAGAAATTGCAGGAAAAGAGAACGGCGGAGCGTGTGCGAAAATCCGAAAGGATGCAGGGCTTTACCATGCAGGCGGAATTGAGCGCGACCATTGTCAGCGTAAGGCTGTTGGACGGCACGGAAGCGGAAACGAGATTTCTGGTGGAATATGCCAACGGCGAGAAGAAGGAGGAAGCTGTTAAGAATGACAGTGAAAGATTTCGGGAGCTGAGCATGTATTTGGGCTAAAGGAAATTTCTTGCACGATTCCGGAGCGCTGCGAGGGAATTTTCTGAAAAAGCCTTGCAAACAAAGGAAAGAAGTGGTATAGTAATACAAAGTAATGATTATAAACGTTGGTGAAAAGAGTGGGTAGAACAACCCGCTCTTTGTTATTGTAGGGGGGAAGCCCCATCGGATTTTTGTAAGACGGAAAAAGAAAAACGAAAAAGAGGTGTAAAAATGGCGAAACCAAACAATACAGAAGCAAAGGTGCGGCCCATTCTGGAGCCGATTATTGCAGAAAAGGGGCTGGAGCTGGTAGATTTGGAATTTGTAAAGGAAGGCGTAAACTGGTATCTGCGTGTTTATATTGATAAGGATGGCGGTGTAAATATTGATGACTGCGAAGCGGTCAGCCGTGCGCTTGAGGTGAAGCTGGATGAAAAAGATCCCATCGAGCAGGCCTATATTTTGGAGGTAAGCTCCCCCGGTATCGACAGACCGCTGAAAAAGGATGCGGATTTTGTGAAATATCAGGGAGAAATCATTGATGTGAAGCTGTATAAGGCGCAGGACGGCAGCAAGCAATATCAGGGCAAGCTGCTGGGTCTGGAGAATGGTGTGCTTTCCATCGAGGAGGAAAACGGAACGATTGTGAAATTTGAACAGAAGGATATCGCCAGCGTGAGATTGGCAGTTATTTTTTAAGCTAAGGGAGGAATTTGGAAAATGGACAGTAAAGAATTTTTGGATGCGCTGAATCTGGTTGCAAAGGAAAAGGGCATTGATAAGGAAGTTGTATTTGAGGCAATCGAGGCATCCCTGGTTTCTGCATGCAAGAAAAACTTCGGCACAAGCCAGAATATTAAGGTGGTTATCGACAGAGAATCCGGCAATGTTGCCTGCTATGCGCAGAAAACCGTTGCAAGCCCTGTGGAAGATCCGCAGCTGGAAATCTCTCTGGAAATGGCAAGAGTGCTGAACCCCAACTATGTGGTTGGTGATGTGGTGGATCTGGAGGTAACACCGAAGGACTTCGGCAGAATTTCCGCACAGACCGCAAAGCAGGTGGTGGTACAGAAATTCCGTGAGGCAGAAAGAGAAATTCTCTTTAACCAGTACATTACAAAGGAAAGAGAGGTTGTAACTGCCATCGTACAGAGAAAGGAACGCAGAAATGTTATCGTGCAGATGGGCAAGATTGATGCGATTCTTTCTGCAAACGAACAGATTCCCGGCGAACAGTATAACTTCATGGATCGCATTAAGGTGTATGTGCTTGAGGTAAAGCAGACCACAAAGGGCCCTCAGATTTTTGTTTCCAGAACACATCCAGAGCTGGTAAAGCGTCTGTTTGAGCAGGAGGTGCCCGAAGTACATGACGGCACAGTGGAAATCAAGAGCATTGCAAGAGAAGCCGGAAGCAGAACAAAGATTGCCGTTTATTCCAAGAATGAAAACGTGGATGCACTGGGTGCCTGTGTTGGGCAGAACGGCTACCGCGTCAATGTAATCGTAAGCGAGCTGGGCGGCGAAAAGATTGATGTTATCAACTGGAGTGAGGACCCTAAGGAATTTATTGCGGCAGCACTCAGCCCCTCTAAGGTTCTGGAGGTTGCACTGAACGAAGCAGAGCAGAGCGCAAAAATCGTGGTGCCCGACCATCAGCTTTCTCTGGCAATCGGCAAGGAAGGACAGAATGCAAGACTTTCCGCAAAGCTGACAGGCTGGAGAATCGATATCAAGAGTGAAACACAGGCAAGAGAAACAAACTTCTTAGCAGAAGACCCTGTAACGGAAGAAGCGGCGGAGGAAACAACGGCAGAAGAAGCAGCAGATGAGGCTGTAGAAGCAGCAGAGGAAGATGTACAAGCGACAGAGGAAGCGGCAGAAGGCGAAGCAGAAGCGTAAGAGGGAGGAGAGTATATGAAGCAAAGAAAAGTACCCCTCAGAAAATGTACCGGCTGTCAGGAAATGAAAAATAAAAAGGAGCTGATTCGCATTGTACGAAATGATGCAGGCGAATTTGCCTTAGACCGTACGGGAAAGCTGCCCGGACGCGGTGCATATATCTGTCCCAATGCGGAATGTCTGGCGAAGGCGCAGAAATCCAAGGGGCTGGAACGCTCCTTTAAGGTGTCCGTGCCGAAGGATGTGTATGAGCAGCTGCTTCAAGAATTGGAGAAACAGACCAATGAATAAATTTTTTTCCCTTCTGGGGCTTTGCAAGCGGGCAGGAAAGCTTGTTGCAGGCGAGGTGGCCGCAGAACAGGCAGTGCGTAAAAAACAGGCATATCTGCTCATTTTAGCGCAGGATGCATCGAAGAATACAAAAAAGAAATTTACAAATTCCGCAGTGTATTATGAACTGCCTCTGGCAGAAGTCGGAACCAAGGAAGAACTGGGCAGAGCCATTGGCGCAGAAATGCGCTCCATTATTGCGATTACAGAAAAGGGCTTTGCAAAAAAACTGAAAGAGCTTGCGGATGATAATATAGAGAATAGAACGAAGGTCGGTGAAGGCTGATTTTCGAGAAAGACGAGGTGTTGTGGAATGTCCAAAATCAGAATTTATGAACTGGCAAAGCAGCTTGGCGTTGCCAATAAAGACTTAGTAGCAAAAATCAACAGCATCGGCATTGAAGCAAAAAGCCACATGGCAATGCTGACAGAGGAAGAAGCCGCAAAGGTGACGGCGTTATATCAGCCGAAGAAGGAAGAGCCCAAAAAGGATGCACCGAAAAAGGATGCACCCAAGCAGAACCAGCCCAAGCAGAATCAGCCTAAGCAGAATCAGCCGAAGCAGGATGGGCAGAAAAAGGAAAATGACCGCAGACAGGACGGCAACAGACCTGCGCAGAAAAAGGACAACAGAAACGAAGGTAGAAGCAACGAAAACAGAAGCAACGAAAGCAGAAGCAACGAAAGCAGAAACGAAAACAAGCAGGGCAAGGGCAATAATAACAATAATAATAACAAGCAGGGCGGTCAGAATAACAAGGGCGCACAGCAGCAGGGCAAGAAGGACAACAATAAAGGCAAGGACAAAAAAGACAAAAAGGGCAACAAGAACGGTCAGAAGGTAAGAGAAAACCCCATGGAGCGCAGAAGACGTGAAATGGAGGAGGAAGCAGCACTGATGGCAGAGCTGGCGGCACTGGAGGCGGAGGAAGCAAACGCAGATCCCGTTATCAAATATATTCCCGAAAGCATTACTGTAAAGGATCTGGCTGAGGTTCTGGGCAAAAAAGGCTCCGATCTGGTTATGAATCTGATGAAAAAGGGCAAAATGCTTGCCATCAATGCAACACTGGATTTTGATACCGCGGCTTCTATCGCAGAGGAATACAACGTGATTCTGGAGCAGGAGGAAGAAAAGGATATCATGGAAGAAGCCTTTGGCGCAGAGGAGGAAGAGGATGAATCCAAGCTGGAGGAAAGACCTCCTGTTGTTGTTGTAATGGGGCATGTTGACCACGGCAAAACCTCTCTGCTGGATGCCATTCGTCATTCCAGCGTAACAAAGGGCGAAGCAGGCGGCATTACACAGCATATTGGTGCATATACCGTTCAGATTGACGGCAAGCCCATTACCTTCCTGGACACCCCCGGTCATGAGGCATTTACAGCAATGCGTATGCGTGGCGCGCAGATTACAGATATCGCGATTCTGGTTGTTGCGGCGGATGACGGCGTAATGCCCCAGACTGTAGAAGCAATCAACCATGCAAAGGCAGCAGGCGTTGAAATCATCGTTGCCATCAACAAGATGGATAAGCCCTCCGCAAACCCCGACCGTGTAAAGCAGGAGCTGACAGAATACGGTCTTCTGGCAGAGGACTGGGGCGGTACAACCGTTTGCGTTCCTGTATCTGCACACACAAAGGAAGGCATTGATAACCTGCTGGAAATGATTATTCTGACAGCAGAAATGAAGGAGCTGAAGGCAAACCCCAACAAGAAGGCGAGAGGTGCTATCATCGAAGCACAGCTGGATAAGGGACGCGGCCCTGTTGCAACCGTACTGGTGCAGAGCGGCACCCTGCGTGTGGGCGATCCTGTGGTTGCAGGCCCTGCATACGGGAGAATCAGAGCGATGACAGATGATAAGGGCAGACGCGTGAAATCCGCAGGCCCCTCCACTCCTGTTGAGATTCTGGGGCTTTCTGAGGTTCCTGCGGCAGGTGACAGCTTCTATGTAGCGGCAAACGAAAAGCAGGCAAGACAGCTTGCAGAAAGCGTTATCGCAAAGAACAGAGAAACACTGATTAGCCAGACACCCCAGAAGGTATCTCTGGATGATCTGTTCAACCAGATTCAGAGCGGGAACATGAAGGAACTGGGGATTATTGTAAAGGCGGACGTACAGGGCTCTGTAGAAGCAGTACGTCAGTCTCTGGAAAAGCTGACAAACGAGGAGGTGCGCGTGCGCGTGATCCATGGCGGCGTAGGTGCGGTTACGGAAAGTGACGTGCTTCTGGCATCCGCATCCAATGCGATTATCATCGGCTTCAACGTGCGTCCAGAGCCTGCGGCAAAGGCATTTGCGGATGAGGAAAAGGTAGACATTCGCCTGTATCGTGTTATCTATAACGCAATCGAGGATATTCAGGCTGCCATGAAGGGGATGCTTGACCCCATTTACGAAGAAAAGGTTCTGGGCCATGCAGAGGTACGCCAGATCTTTAAGGCATCCGGCGTTGGTACGATTGCCGGCAGCTATGTGAAGGACGGTAAATTCGTGCGAAATTGTCAGGTTCGTATCGTGCGTGACGGTATCGTTGTGTACGAAGGCGATCTGGAAAGCCTGAGACGCTTCAAGGATGACGTAAAAGAGGTTGCAGCAGGCTATGAATGTGGTCTGGTGTTCAAGAAATTCAATGATGTGAAGGAGGGCGACTGGATCGAAGCCTTCACCATGGTAGAGGTACCTCGCTAATTTTGAAATAAAAGGTGAGAGATTATGAAAACAAATAACAGACTTTCTCGCATCAATGACGAGATTATGAAGGAGCTTTCTCAGATTATCCGAGCAGAGCTGAAGGACCCCCGTATTGGTGTGATGACAAGCGTGATCCGTGTGGAAACGACGCAGGATTTGAAATACTGCAAGGTTTATGTTTCCGTACTGGGTGACGAGAAGGATAAGGAAAATGTAATGAAGGGGCTGCAGAACGCAGGCGGCTTTATTCGCCGGCTGATTGCGCAGAGAATTAACCTGCGCTATACCCCTGAGCTGCGCTTTAAGCTGGATGAATCCGCAGAATATGCCATCCACATGGATGAGCTGTTCAGCAAGATTGACAAAGAGCGGAAAGAAAGAGATGCAGAATGAAAAAGGCAAACAACTCTTTTGATGAAATTATGAAATGGGTTCTGTCGGCGGAAACGATTGCACTGGCAGGACACACCAACCCCGACGGGGATGCCATCGGTGCCTGTCTGGCACTCGGCGGCGCACTGGAAAAGGCAGGGAAGCAGGTGCAGGTCATTCTGGAAAAATACGCGGATAAATATCAGCTGATTCCAAACGGACATCTGGTCTGTGCGGCAGAGGATGCAAGGCTTCCTGAGCTGTTTCTCGCACTGGACTGCGGTGACGAGGGGCGCTTGGGGGAGGCGGCGGAAATTTTTCGCAGGGCGGCAAAGAAAATCAATATTGACCACCACGAAAGCAATACCTGTTTTGGGGAATTGAATTATGTGGCGGCACAGGCATCCTCGACAAGCGAAATTATTTTCCGTATGCTGGAGGGCAGGCTGCCCATCACGGCGGCAGAGGCGGCAGGGCTTTATGCCGGACTGATTTATGATACGGGCGGCTTCCGTCATTCCTCCACCTCTCCCGAAACCATGCGGATTGCAGGGGTCTTGATGGGGTACGGGATTCCCTTTACGGAGATTTATAACCGCTTTTTCGACAGCCGCAGCTTTTCGGAATTAAAGCTGATGGGCAGAGCCCTGAGCAATGCAGAGCTGCTGTTTGGCGGCGATGTGGTCTGCTCTCAGATTACGGCGGCGGAGATTGCGGAGCTGGGCGGCAGCAGTAAGGAGCTGGATGCCATCATCAATTATCTGAAGGGCGTATTGGGCGCAAAGGTGGCCTGCTTCTTCTATGAAAAGACGGAAACGGATATAAAGGGCAGCTTCCGCGGCAATGACGGCTATGATGTATGCGCATTGGCGCAGAAATTCGGTGGCGGCGGTCATGTGAAGGCGGCAGGCTGTACCATTTCCGCACCGATTGCCGGAGCGAAGGAAATGGTTCTGGCAGAGGTGGAAAAAATGCTGTAAAAAAGAATTTAAGGAGGTACTGTTTTTTGGACGGTATTTTCAATATTTACAAAGAAAAGGGATTCACCTCCCATGATGTGGTTGCGATTGTGCGCAGAACCATTCACATGAAAAAGGTGGGACATACCGGCACGCTTGACCCCGATGCGGAGGGCGTTCTGCCGGTCTGCGTGGGGAAGGCGACCAAGCTTTCGGATGTCATTATGGATGGCAGAAAAAGCTACCGCGCCATGCTCCGCTTAGGCATTACCACAACGACGGAGGACGCTTCGGGTGAGGTTCTGGAGACGAAGGCGGTTGTATTTGATGAGGAAAAAATCCGCGCGGCTGTGACAGCCTTTATCGGCAGACTGGAGCAGGTGCCGCCGATGTATTCCGCAGTGAAGGTGAATGGGAAAAAGCTGTATGAGCTTGCCAGAGAGGGCAAGGAGATTGCACGAAAGGCGCGCACCATTGAGGTGTATGATATTCGGATTCGCAGATTCCTGCCGCCCGACAGAGTGGAGATGGACATTGACTGCTCGAAGGGGACATATATCCGCACGCTTTGCGCCGATATCGGCAAGGCGCTGGGCTGCGGCGGACACATGGCGGAATTGCTGCGGACAGCAACGGGCAGCTTTTCTCTGGAAAACGCCATAAAGCTGGATGATTTGAAGGCACTGGCGGAGCAGGAGAGAGCAGAGGAGGCACTGCTGACGATGCAGGAGGCACTCAGAGACTTTCCCGTGATAAAAATTGCGGAAGGCTCGACCAAGCTGCTCTATAACGGCGGAAAAATACAGGAAAAATATTTTACAAAGCAGCCGAAGGCATTGCAGGAGGATGAAATCGCAGCGGTTTACGATTTTGAGAATCACCTTGTTGGACTGTATACGCTGAAAAAAGAAGAAACGAATTTTTACATCAAACCGTTTAAAATGCTGGTATAAAGCAAGGATTTTTATACTTGTAAAAGGAGTAAAAAAATGGAACATATTACTGACACGCGAATTGAGCAGAGCGAGCCGACGGCTGTGACTCTGGGGAACTTTGATGGTCTGCATCAGGGGCATCGTTCGCTGATCAATCTGACAAAACAATTTGCGGAGGAGGAGGGGCTGAAAAGCGTGGTATTTACCTTCTCTCCCCACCCGATGTTTGTCTTTCAAAGAAAAGAAGATTTTGCCTTAATCGTTGACCCTTCGGAAAAGAAATTCCAGATGGAGCAGATGGGCATTGATATTTATATTGAATATCCCTTTGATATGAACTTTGCGGCAATGGACCCTGAGGACTTTGCAGTGAAGCTGATTTTTGAAAAGCTGAAATGCCAGGTGCTGGTGGTCGGGGAGGATTACCGCTTTGGCAAGGGCGCGGCAGGCAATTATGAAATGCTGAAGCGTCTTGGTGCAGAGCGCGGCATTAAGGTTATCGGTGTGCCGAAGGTGCTGCATGGGGACGAGAGAGTCAGCTCCTCCCGTATCCGCAGGTGCCTTCTGGAAAAGAATCTGGAAGAAGCAAACCGGATGCTGACGGTGCCTTATTTCATCCTTGGCACAGTAAAGGAAGGGAAAAAGCTGGGCAGAACCATCGGCTTCCCTACGGTAAATATCGAGGCGCATCCGCTCAAGCTGTTCCCGCCCAATGGGGTCTATGCAACAAAAACCTTATATAAGGGGAAATATTATTACGGTGTGACCAATATCGGCAAAAACCCCACCGTAAACGGCACAGTGAAGATTGTGGAAACATATTTACTGGATTTTAATGAAATGATTTACGGCGAGCAGCTACAGACATTTTTCTATAAATTCCTGCGCAGTGAGCAGAAATTTCCAAGCGTGGAGGAGCTGCAAAGGCAAATTGCGATCAATGCGGAGCAGGCGAGAGTCTATTTTCACTCTGCGGAGTATGCGCATTGGAGAAGCGAGCAGGAAAAATAAAGGCGTGAAAATCGAAAAAAAGCCTGCTTTTCTTGGGAAACTTGCGTAATTTCCTTGAATTTTCCTTGCAAAGATGGGCTTCGTATGGTAATATACTAATGTTGTAAAACCGAGACTCAGTTTCCGGACACTCCGACCATTACTTAGTCTTTGGGGATACAGAAATAAAAAAACATAAGGTTTTTAAGGAGGAAAACAACAATGGCAGCAACAATTAACAAACAGGAAATCATCGCAAAATACGGCAGAACACCTAACGACACAGGTTCTCCCGAAGTTCAGATTGCACTGCTGACAGCAAGAATCTCTCTGCTGACAGACCACCTGAAAATGCACAAGAAGGATCACCACTCCAGACGTGGTCTGCTGAAAATGGTTGGTCAGAGAAGAGGCCTGCTGAACTACCTGAAGGAAATCGATATCGAAAGATACCGTGCAATCATTGCAGAACTGGGTCTGAGAAAGTAATTTACAGATGACAGAAAAAGGGAGGAGCCAATCCTCCCTTTCTTTTTAAAAAGCAAGAAACGAGTAGGAGGCACTATAGATTTCCAACTTTTTTTGCAAGAAGGGACAGGCTTGCAGGCGAAGTTGAAGATCTATGGTGCGAAAAAACGACATTCAAGAAAAGGAGAATGATTATGTTTAGAAGCTATTCCATGGAACTGGCAGGCAGAACACTGACAGCTGAAATCGGCAGAGTGGCAGAGCAGGCAAACGGCGCATGCCTGATGCGTTACGGCGATACAACCGTTCTGGTAACTGCAACTGCATCCGATAAGCCCAGAGAAGGGATTGATTTCTTCCCTCTGAGCATTGATTACGAAGAAAGACTGTATTCCGTTGGTAAAATTCCCGGCGGCTTTATCAAAAGAGAGGGCAGACCCTCCGAAAAGGCGGTTCTGACAGCAAGATGTATCGACAGACCTCTGCGTCCTCTGTTCCCCAAGGATTACAGAAATGACGTTGCTATCGTTGCAACCGTTATGTCCGTAGATCAGGACTGCGCACCTGAGGTTCTGGCAATGATCGGTGCTTCTCTGGCACTGAATATTTCCGATATTCCCTTCACAGATCCCGTATCCTCCGTCAATATCGGCTATTGTGACGGTGCACTGGTGGTAAACCCCACAGCAGCGCAGAGAGAAATAACCAGACTGAACCTGACCGTTTCCTCCAAGGAGGATAAGGTTATGATGATTGAGGCAGGCGCGGATGAAATCCCCGATGCACTGATGATGGAGGCAATTCATCTGGCATTTGATACCAACCTGCAGGTTGTAAAATTTATTCAGGAAATCACAGCAAAAGAGGGCAAGGAAAAAGCGCCCTACACAGAATATGTAATTCCTGAGGATGCATATCAGTTGGTAACAGGCTTTATCACAGACGCAAGAATGGAGGATGCCGTTTTTGCGGAGCTGAAGCAGGACAGAGATGCAAAGATTAAGGCGCTGACCGAGGAGGTTACAGAAGCCCTGACAGAACAGCTGACAGCAATGGTTGGCGAAGAAACGGATATTGACGCACTGATTGGCGATATAATTTATAAATTCCAGAAAATGACGGTAAGAAGAATGATTCTGAGAGACCACAAGCGTCCCGACGGTCGTGGCATTGAAGAAATCAGAAAGCTGTCCGCAGAGGTAGACGTTCTGCCTCGTGTGCATGGCTCCGCACTGTTCTCCAGAGGACAGACACAGGCACTGACCGTAACCACATTGGGGGCAATCAGCGAAGGACAGAGATTGGATGGTCTGGATACAAACGAAACAGGCAAGAGATACATCCATCACTATAACTTCCCCGGCTTCTCCGTTGGGGAAGCAAAAACCTCCAGAGGCCCCGGCAGACGTGAAATCGGGCATGGCGCACTGGGCGAAAGAGCATTGCTGCCCGTTATCCCCAGCGAGGAGGAATTCCCTTACGCAATCCGTCTGGTTTCCGATATTTTAAGCTCCAACGGTTCTACCTCTCAGGCATCCATCTGCGGCTCCACACTGTCCCTGATGGCGGCAGGTGTTCCCATCAAACGCCCCGTTGCAGGTATTTCCGTAGGTCTGGTAACAGGCGAAAACGATGATGATTTCATCGAAATCACAGATATTCAGGGCGTTGAGGACTTCTTCGGCGATATGGACTTTAAGGTTGCAGGGACAAGCGAGGGTATCACAGCAATCCAGATGGATATGAAGATTCATGGCTTGACCTTCCCTATGATTGAGCAGGCATTTGCGCAGACAGGCAGAGCAAGAGATTACATTCTGAATGAGGTTATGCTGAAGGCAATCGCAGAGCCCAGAAAAGAGCTTTCTCCTTATGCACCGAAGATTGCACAGATGCAGATTGATGTGGAAAAAATTGCTGAGGTCATCGGCGCAAGAGGTAAGGTTATCAAGAAGATTGTGGAGGAATCCGGCTGTGAAATCGATACAGAGGATGACGGCATCATCTAC
>ENA-UEPJ01003023-UEPJ01003023.1-human-gut-metagenome-genome-assembly--contig:-NODE-3023-length-15859-cov-4.527436_pt1 | contig 15859 bp, 11 predicted proteins | sample MGYA00242890_ERZ507896 | MGnify/ENA primary metagenome ERZ507896 (study PRJEB26167, sample SAMN06115508) | human gut metagenome | host: Homo sapiens | place: China:Qinghai | collected 2015-08-20... | reverse complement strand
ATCTTGTCCATGATGAATCTGAAAGAGAATCTGCCACCGCCTCATGTGAAACATGGGCGGTATTAACTAACAATTTCAAAGAAGCCGCAAAAATCATTGCCGCCTTGTTGAACAGCAAACAAAAGCGGTGACTTTCCGCATTGTGGAAAGTCACCGTTTTCTCTTATGCTGTGCAGTGGTCGTTCACTGCACAGATTGATAAGGAGAACTTAAATTTCATACCATCTGATTTCATTGGCATCCAGATGCAGGTCAAAGCTGTTGCCATCCGTCGTATAAACTGTGGTATCCTGCGGCTCGTAAGTGTTGTTTACTACGCAATATTTGCCGTTTTTAACATAAGCATGAACCTCAACATTGTAGTTTGTTGAATACCACTTGTGAAGCTCGTTTTCAGAATTTGCGCTCCAAAGAACCGCTATGTAAAGTACACGGCTGTTTTCAAAGCTGTAAGGAAGGCCACTAATGTAAACGCCTCTGCCTTTGCCGAATTGCTTAACTGCCATTTGAACCTCTTCTGCGTGACGAACTGCAAACGGAAGCTCTGTGGCATTTTGAACAAGAACTGTTGTTCCTTCAAGAGCAACAATATTTTTCTTACCCTCGCCGAAATCACTATTCCGCCGTTTATACCAATCCGCCGATAATGAAATACGATTATTCAATAACGCCACATCCACTCCAATATTCAGATTATATGCCGTCTCCCATGACAACTGATCATTTCCCAACTGGTTAATCGTCGCCCCGTAAGCCGATTGATAAACCGGGTGGTTTCGATAATAATCAAACGTCGTGTTACTTGTACTATAAAGCGTGTAGTTCAAGTAATCCATTCCCGCCTCTTTACCTGACGTACCATAACTCATTCTCAATTTCAGGTTAGACACCACGTCCTGACGTGCCATAAAAGCCTCCCGAGAAACAAGCCATGATCCACTAAATGAATAGAATGTTCCATAGCGATTATCCTTACCGAAATTCGTTGAACCATCCGTACGGAAAGAAGCCGAAGCCATATATTTACCTGCATAATTATAGTTTACTTCCGAAAATACAGAGAAACTACCGGACTCCCGCTCTGCACCCGTCGGTATCACACCCGGATTTGTTTTATCCCCTTGTTTCGAAAAACCACCAACATTACGTTCTCCGGCAATGATCTGGTCATACATTTCAATACGTGATGAACGAGTGTGGCGTTCATACCATTCCTGTCCTACCAAGCCATTCAAATTATGCTCTCCAAAACTATATTGCAAGCGTAAAATATTTGATGTCAAGAAAGTCCAGCTCCGTTCATCATCCACCTTTAAAACACCATTACTCATCTCATTACGGCTATGATTACCATTATAAGTACGACTATCCAAATAATCATTTGTATTGACATTCGTCAAAGTCAATGTATTTGACGAAGAAAAAGATAACCATTTGAAAGGTTTCAATGTTGCAGAGAACGAACCGAACAAATTATTCTTTAAATCCGTCACGTTATTATATTTATTATCCTGCAACGGATTTCTCAATGGAGTCGGGTCCATCGTATAATTCTTCCAAGATTGGATGTTGTACTTCAACGTTCCATCCTCATTATAGGGAGTCACCCAAGGATGATAACTTTCCATGGAATCTCCATCAGAATTGGCTGTAATACTTTTCTCGAACGTACCACTCAAATTCACCCCAAACGACAGGTATTTCATCACATCAAAATCCAAGCGTAACTTGAACAAATGTCGCGTCAGGTCATATCCGATTTGCGTTCCCTCCTCGTCATAATAGTTATATGAAAAATAATACTGAACTTTATCACCACCACCCCGGATGCTCATCGCTACATCCTTACTCAAGCCATTACGATAAACCAAATCTCGCCAATTTGTCGTTTTCGTTACATCAAAATTATTATATAACGTTCCCAACGTATCCTGTATGAAAGTTTCCTGATTGGCATATTTTGCACGCAAACTCTCATTCGTATTCCACCAATTGCGCAATGCCATCTTTCCATAATCCAGCAACTCCTGTGAATTCATATACTCCAATTTTCCAAAATTCGGAGTACTGATACCTAATTTCATATCCAACGCAACTGTCATACGATCTTTCGCCCCCTTTTTCGTTGTCACTACGATCACACCTGTCGCGGCCCGGGAACCGTAAATAGCGGTAGAGGCCGCATCCTTTAACACCGTAATATCCGCAATATCTGATGGAGACACCACCCCGTTAATACTCGTGTAATCGGTGATCACACCATCTATCACGATCAAAGGAGCCGAAGCCGTCGTGGATAATGAGCTTGAACTATATAACGTTCCTGTACCACGTAACAATAAATCCCCATCACTTCCCGGAACACCGCTACTACCCGTAATCTGTAATCCTGTCGTGTGACCTTTTAACGCATTCATCAAGCTACCACCCGTGGCCGATTGAGCGATATTCTTTCCCCGGAATTGTTGCACCGCACCGGTCATCTCACTCACCTTTCGAGTCGAATACCCCGTAACGATTACCTCTTCCATCTGTTCCACGTCTTCCAAAAGAACCACATTAAGCACTTTCTGACCTGAAAACTTCATCTCTTGCGGTTTCATCCCCACGAAAGAGAAAACGATCACCACACCTTCTTTTGCTGGTACTTTGATCTCATATTTCCCATCAATATTCGTAGCTGTACCTACTGACGTACCTTTTAACATCACCGTCACACCCGGCAAAGGCTTACCACTCGCGTCCTTTACCTGCCCTTTCACCACTTCCACGGCAGGTACAACGGGAACCGCTTTTGCCCGTGTAACCACAACAACCTTATCCACCACCTCATAATTGTACCCATTCTCCCGCAACACGACATCCAGAATCTTTTCTACCGTCGCGTCTTTTAACTTTAACGTCACCACATCATCTATCCGGACAACGCCTTTCCGATAGACAAAATCATACCCCGCCTTTTCTTTCAGGTAATCCAGCACAGCCCCAATCGTGCTGTTCGTGAAATCCACATCCAATTTCTTCCCTTGCGAGAATCCCGCCGCGCTGACCGTATTTATCACGCAAACGAGTAATAATACCCTTAAACCCATAGCAATCAGTTTTTGCGGCAATCTTATCCAATAAGGATTGCCCGTTCGTCGATTTTTTTTCATAACTTTGTAAAACATTTAATTAAACATTCATCTGAGCCAACAGATGTTTATTTATGACGAGGAGAATCTTGCCGGATTCCCCTCTTTTTTATTTGAAAACGATCACCATCCTTTCTTCTATATCAAATTTCACCTCATTTGTTTTTTCCAAAATATTCAGCACCTCTCTCAACTCTGTATACCGCGGCACAACTCCTTTAAAGATAATGTTTTTCAACTCTTCATCCCGGTATACAACCTCCATGTCATACCACCTTGCAAATTTTTGCATGATCTGCTCCAAGGTTTGCTCCTCGAGAATAAACATTCCCTTTTTCCAAGCAATCACTTTCTCTACATCCACTTCCTGTTTGTCAAGATGCCCATCCCGACAATCCAACATACTCTGCTCCCCAGGTGCAAGTACCATATTTTCCCCGCTATCGGTTTCCACCTTTACCTTTCCGGTCACCAAGGTCGTGTAAATCGCTGCCTCATCCATATACCCGGACACGTTAAATTCGGTTCCCAACACCTCTACCGTCTGTTGCAATATCTCCACCCGGAACGGCATATCCGCATCTTTAGTCACAGAAAAATAAGCCTCTCCCTCCAAGAACACCCGTCGTTCTTTTCCCACAAACTCCACCGGATAACGTAACTTACTCCCGGCATTCAACCACACGGTAGTCCCGTCCGCCAAGATCAAATCAAACTCTCCTCCCCTCGGTACCTCTACCTCATTATACACTAATTTCTTTCTTTTTTCCCCCTCGACCTTTCCTTGCCCCGCGTACGATAATCGCCGCTCATCAATCTTCACGGCATCCACGCCTCCTACTTTCACTCCTTCTGCCAAAGTCTCCAAATCGACCACCCGTCCATCTTCCAATCTCAAAACCGCACGCACACCCCCGGCTTTAATGGGTTGTTCCGTCTTTGCCAAAGGCATGGACTCCTGTCTATCATCTACCGGGAACAAATAAAAGCACCCCACGAACACGGCCACAACAGCCGCTGCTGCCACTCCCCACTGCCATCTTCTCTGACTCAATCGTCGTTCTTCCTCACGAATACGCAGGTGCATCCCTTCCAATGGACGTATCACCTCCACTCCCTCCAACTGTTTCACCTCACCCATCACTCGCCGCCCATCCCTCAACTCACGATACAACCGCTCGTTATCCGGATTCCTTCCCCGCCACCATTCCAGATAGCGTTGCTCTTCATCCGAAATTTCCCCCGTCACCTCCTTGAAGATCAATCGTGAAATTTTAAAGACCTGTTCTTCTAATTTTTCCATTATATCACACTTTACATCCTGTTTCTTAATTGAATCATCCATAGAACGCAATCGCTTAAAAAAAGGGTAAAAAATTCACATTTATTTTTAGGAAAAATTATCTATCGAACAAAAATAAATCATAAGTAATACAGATACAGCAAGATAACTACACAAAAATTTTAACTGACAAAATAGAAATCAGCTTTTCAAAACAAAAAAGAATAAAAATAACTCCCTCGGCAACTTTTCCCGTAAAATATCCAACGCTTTGGCTTTCGTCTTCTTTACCGTACTCTCCGACACATTCAATTGTTCAGCAATATCCGTAATTTTCAACCCTTCAATACAACTCAATTCAAAGATTTGCCGTTCCCTTTCCGGTAAACTCCGGATAGCATAATATAGTAATAATTGAGTCTCTTGATCAATCACGCTGTTCTGAAAAAACACTTCGTCTTCCAATTGTGACAGATAACGCTCACTCGCTTTCGCCTTCCGGTGAAGGCTAACAATTTCATTCTTGATAGAAATATAAAGGAAAGATTTCAATGACTCCACCGACTCAAATTGCAGCCGTCTTTTCCACGCGTTGAACACCGCGTTCTGCACGCAATCCTCGGCCAGAAAACCATTTTGTTCTCCCGCATACCGCACGGCATACAACAATAGTGCTGGATACAGACGCCTATACAACATCTCCAAACGCCCTTGCTTGAACTCGTTCAACATCTGAACATCAATATCTTCTGACACTTTCATATATGCAGCCGGATATAATAGCCAATAAACAAAATTCAAACAAAGATAATCTTTTTAATGATTATATATCACTTTACTGTAAACTCGCCCATAAATTCCCATATATATAAAAGAAACAGAGTGAAAAATCTCCCCTTTATGTTTGAGAAAATTCTTCACTCCGTTCAATATGAAAAATCAATACTTATATACTATTCTTGATTTTCTTTTCTTTCCGGTCTCGGCCCCCTGTCACGATGAGGACGATCTCCACGATCTTGTCTGGGTCCGCGATCTTGACGTTCGCCTCTATCTTGGCGCTCGCCGCGATTTTGACGATCATTTTGCTCCATACCTTCCGGTTTAGGCAACAACACCTTACGGGAAAGTTTGAATTTTCCGGTTTTCGGATCAATATCGATCAATTTCACACGTACCTTATCACCCTCTTTCAATACATCCTCTACTTTTTCCACGCGCTTGTGATCAATCTCTGACACGTGTAACAAACCATCTTTACCCGGCAAGAATTCCACGAAAGCACCGAAAGCGGTAATTGTCTTTACAACTCCCTCGTAAATCTCTCCGACTTCAGGTTTGCAGGCAATAGCCTTGATGCGGGCAACGGCAATCTCGATTGATTCTGCATTGGTGGCAGCAATATCCACGATACCCTGATTACCCACTTCTTCAATAACGATAACCGCTCCGGATTTCTCCTGAATATCCTGAATAATCTTTCCTCCGGGGCCAATGATAGCTCCGATCTGATCCTTATCTACTGTAAGCGTAACCATACGCGGTGCGTGCGGTTTCAAGTCAGGACGAGGTTCAGGTAAAGTTTCCTTGATAATATTCATGATGTGTAAACGACCTCTCCGGGCTTGATCCAAAGCTTTCTCCAAAATCTCGTAAGGAAGACCGTCTACTTTAATATCCATCTGGGTGGCGGTGATACCGTCTACCGTTCCGGTTACCTTGAAGTCCATATCTCCCAAGTGATCCTCGTCACCCAAAATATCAGACAACACGGCATATTTTTCGTTATCGGTGATCAATCCCATAGCGATACCCGTTACCGGTTTCTTGATTGGAATACCGGCATCCATCAAAGCCAAAGTTCCGGCGCATACCGTTGCCATAGAAGATGAACCATTAGATTCCAAAATATCAGAAACAACACGTACCGTGTAAGGATAGTTGTCCGGCAACATACGTTTTAAGGCACGATGAGCCAAGTTTCCATGACCAATTTCACGACGACCTACACCGCGACTGGCTTTTGCCTCTCCCGTTGAGAACGGCGGGAAGTTATAATGCAACAGGAATTTTTCTTTTCCTTGTTCAGTAGCCTCATCTATAATCTTTTCATCCAGTTTGGTTCCTAAAGTTACCGTGGACAATGACTGCGTTTCACCGCGGGTAAAAATAGAAGAACCATGAGGTCCCGGAAGAGGCCCGGCTTCACACCAAATCGGGCGAATCTGTTCGGTCGTACGTCCGTCCAGACGTAACCCCTCATCCAAAATCATTCTCCGCACAGCCTCTTTCTCCACGTCATGATAATAACGGGAAACCATATTCTTCTTCGCCTCTCTCTCTTCTTCCGGAAGTGATTCCAAATATCCTTCTTTCACTTCGGTAAATAACTTCTCGCGTAAATGCTTGTCGGCATTACATTGACGGGCAACAGCATACGCTTTATCATAGCATTTAGCCCAAATATCTTTACGCAACTCTTCATCGTTCACTTCATGACAATAAGCCCGTTTTTCTTTGTTCACGGCCTTTGCCAGTTCCATCTGAACCAAACAATGATCTTTAATAGCTTCATGAGCAAATTTAATAGCGTCGAGCATTTCTTTCTCAGAAACCTCATTCATCTCACCCTCAACCATCATGATATTCTCGTAGGTCGCTGCAACCATGATATCCAAGTCAGCAGTTGCCAACTCGCTCTTTGTCGGGTTAATCATCAACTCCCCGTTCACACGAGCTACACGTACCTCAGAAATAGGACCGTGGAAAGGAATATCACTCACAGCGATAGCTGCCGAGGCAGCCAATCCGGCCAAACAATCCGGCATAGACTCTTCATCACCAGAGTACAACGTTACCTGCACGAAAGTTTCAGCATGATAATCATCCGGGAACAAAGGTCTCAGCGCCCGGTCGATCAGACGGGATACCAAAATCTCGTAATCGGAAGCTCTTCCCTCTCTACGGGTGAAACCACCGGGGAAACGTCCTACGGCTGAAAATTTTTCTTTATAATCTACCGACAAAGGCATGAAGTCCACGTCCGGACCAGCCTCTTGTGCGGAACAAACCGTAGCCAACAACATCGTGTTACCCATTTTCAGCATGACAGCACCGTCTGCTTGTTTGGCTAACTTTCCGGTTTCCAATGTTATTACCCGACCATCTTTCAGGGTAATGCTTTTTTCAATAATGTTCATAGAAATAATAAAACTGTTAAAATACTAAACATTTTAACGGAATTCTTTTTAGATAAAAGGAGGAGGAGGGGAGGATTATAAAGTAAAACGACCCGGACGACCCGGGTCGTTTTTATGTAATTATTTACGTAAATTCAATGCTTTAACGATAGCACGATATCTCTCGATATCTTTCTTCTTCATGTAATCAAGCAACGCTCTACGTTTTCCAACCAATTTAATCAAAGATCTTTGAGTAGCGAAATCTTTGTGGTTTTTCTTTAAATGCTCGGTCAAATGAGCGATACGGTAGGAAAATAAAGCTACTTGTGACTCAACAGAGCCGGTATCTTTATTAGACTTCCCGTACTGTGAAAAAAGTTCTTCTTTCTTTTCTGATGTCAAATACATGATGTACAGTCTTTTAGATTTAATATTAATTTTAACGCCGCAAAGATACGTTTTATTCCGACATAAACCAATCTTTTCCAACCCTTTTTGTATTTTTGTATTCCAATTTACACACACGAAAAGAAATACAGATGAAGATACTTATATATTCAATATTACTTTTAATCCCAACACTATCATTGGGCCAGCGGGCCAAGATCGCATTCGAAAAGACCACGTTCAACATGGGACTCGTGCAAGAAAACGGGGGAAAAGTAACTCACGAATTTAAATTTACAAACAAAGGGAAAGCTCCCCTGTTGATAAAATTTATAGAAACCACGTGTGGTTGCACCACTCCCAAATGGAACAGGAAACCCATTCCTCCCGGAGACAGCGGTGTCGTTACCGTCACGTTCAACCCGAAAGACCGCCCCGGCGTGTTCTCGAAAAAAATTATCGTGTACACGAACGCCACTCCCCCGAACATCGTATTGCGTTTAGAAGGAGAAGTCATCACGAAATCGGTTGACATCCCAACAACCTACCCCATCGTGGTGGGTAACTTGCGTTTCACCACGGACACAATCCGCTTAAAACAGACAGAGACGAAACACCAGATCATAAACCTGATCAACACGGGTAAAAAGAACATATCGATTCTATCGATTTTGAAACCTGACTAGCTGGAAGTGGATTGCACCCCTCTCACGCTGGGCAAGGAAATGATGGGTAACCTCATCATCCGGTATCTCCCGAAACACGCGGACAAGATCAAGCCGGATGATTACGTCCTCATTAAAACAGATCTGGGAACGACACACAAGTTCATGATTTCGAACAAGTAATTTTCAATTTTGTACTTTCAATTTTCAATTCAATATGATTTATCCCGAAAATTTTGAATCTAAAATAAAATTCGACAAAATAAGACAACTTATCAGCAATAACTGCCTGAGCGACATGGGCCGGGAACTGGTCAGCGACATCAAGTTCTCCACCGACTCCGGATGGATTGAAACCTCTTTGGCCGAGACCTCCGAATTCATGCGAATCTGTCAAGAGGAAGAGAACTTTCCGGTCTCCTATTACCATGATGCCCGCCCCTTCTTGTTGCGTATAAAAGTAGAGGGATTGTTTCTGGAAGTAAACGAGCTGGTTGTCTTAAAAAATTCACTGGAGTCGCTGAATGCCATCATGCGTTTCTTCAACACCAAACAAGAAGTTTACCCTCATCTGGTAGCCCGGGCCGGGGACGTACGGGTATTCCCCTATATCCTGCAACGCTTGGACTCGATCGTTTCAAAATTCGGGACAATCAAGGACACCGCCTCACCCGCTTTAGGCAACATTCGTCATAGCATTGCTAAAAAACAATCAGGCATCTCCCGGCGTATGCAAGCCCTGTTACAAAAAGCACAGGAAGAAGGATGGGCCGACAAGGATAGTAACATCGCCATCCGGGATGGTAGAATGGTGATACCTGTACCCGCGGCTTTCAAGCGGAAATTAAACGGTATCGTGCATGATGAATCCACCACCGGAAAAACCTCTTATATCGAACCCGCGGAAATCATCGAAACGAACAATGAAATTCGGGAACTGCAATTGGAAGAAAAACGGGAAATCACACGTATTCTCCGACAATTCGCCGACGATTTGCGTCCTTATATATATGACCTGATTCCAGCCTATGATTTCATGGCATTCGTGGATTTCGTGCGGGCAAAAGCACTCTTTGCCATCCGGGTAAATGCCATTGTGCCTCTCTTTGAAGACACCCCCTCCATGCTATGGTACAGGGCAAAGCATCCCCTACTATACCTAAGCTTAAAGGCAAACGGGAAAGAAGTGGTTCCTCTGGATATTGAGATAAACGAAGAACAGCGGATTATCCTGATTTCCGGTCCTAACGCAGGTGGTAAATCCGTCTGCCTGCAAACAGCCGGTTTATTACAATATATGTTCCAATGCGGTATACCCGTACCCGTGGAAGAATCCAGTAAATTCGGGATATTCCACAAAATACTCATCGACATGGGAGACGAACAGTCTCTTGAAAATGATTTGAGTACATACAGCTCGCATCTGGTAAACATGAAAAATTTCATCCGTTACGCCTCGCAGGACACCCTTATCCTGATCGACGAGTTCGGTACGGGAACCGAACCCATGCTAGGAGGTGCAATAGCTGAAGCCATTTTAAATGCTTTAAATAACAACCAAACGAGAGGAGTCATCACGACACATTACACCAACTTAAAACATTTTGCCTCTTCAGCACCCGGAGTCGCAAACGGAGCCATGCTTTATGACAGCCATCGGATGTTGCCGCTTTTTCAACTAGAAATCGGGAAACCGGGCTCGTCTTTTGCATTCGAAATCGCCAAAAAAATCGGGTTACCCAAAGAGATTTTGGACGATGCCGCTAGCAAGATCGGTGAAGACCGGGTAAATTTCGATAAGCACTTGAAAGAAATCCTACGGGATAAACGTTACTGGGAAGAAAAACGGAAACGCATTCATGAAAATGAAAAACGCCTGGAAGAAGTGCTAGAACGTTATAAAAAAGAGTTGGATGATGCTTCCAAACTTAGGAAAACGATCATCCAAGAGGCTCAGGAGAAAGCCAAAGAACTCATCTCCGGGGCTAACAAGACGATCGAAAACACCATCCGACAAATCAAAGAAAGTCAAGCCGAAAAGGAACAAACCCGACTGGCCCGACAAACATTCGAGGAAGAGAAACGCCAGCTGTTAGCCAGCGAAGAAGAAGAGGAAGAACGGCTGAAAAGAAAAATCGAAAAACTAAAAAACCGGGAAAAAAAACAGAAAGAGAAAGGGAAACGTCCACAAGCTTCTTCCCCGGAAGAAGCCGCACAACAGGAACAAGCACCGACTTTCAGCAAAGGAGATCTCGTGCAACTGGATAATAAAGCCGTGGGTGAAATTATCGAAATTAACGAGAAAAATGCGGTTATCGCTCTCGGCGGTCTCATGACTACCGTGAAAGTGGAACGCCTCTCGAAAATATCGAACAGTGCAGCCAAGAAAATCACGCAAAACAGGACGCCACGCCCCTCTTCCAATTACTTGGAAAACATCAGCCAGAAACGCATGGATTTCAAACCGGAGATCGACGTACGAGGACTACGGGGAGACGAGGCGCTCATGAAAGTATCGGAATTCATTGACAATGCCGTTATGCTAAACATGAAAGACCTACGCATCTTACATGGAACAGGTACAGGAGCCCTCCGGCAAATCATACGGGATTTTTTAAAAACCAATCCGGTCGTGGGTTCCTGCGGGGATGAACACGTACAAATGGGAGGCTCGGGAATTACCGTGGTGAAACTGGATATATAAACCACATGCGGTTATATTCCGGATAAATCCGCATCCTTGATATTCTCGAAAATGAGGGCAACCAACAAAACGAAAATTGTTCAAGAATACCCTAAATTCGTGTTTCAACACTCACGGATTTAGGAATGTTCTACAAAAATTTAATGCAAAACAATGTAAAATAACGTTACCAAAACAGGATTATCTTGTTATCATATTGCGAGCCGCTCCCATTCCGCTCCCATTCCTCCCCTATTCCGCTCCTATCAAAATAGCAATATATTAGATTACAATAGTAATTATTAACATCCGAGTAAGTCTATCATAACAATTTGAAAACAGGATAATAACTTTATCAGACAGAAATTCCATTTGAATACCCATTTTACCCGGACAAACCACCGTTTCCCCCGACTACTCGTAGGCGTGGAAATAATTGTTTATATCAAATTCATGTTAAAATAATAATTAAAGGCCTATATGTTCAATGCTTTTTGGATCATTTTTTGATACTCTTCATCATCCAATTCTACCTCCAGCATAATTTTCCGTTTGGACGATACTCTCTCTGTTTTTTGGGAATGACATGCCCCAATAATATCATTTTCTTCTCTCAATTTCTCCGAAAACAGACTAAACAAGTCCACATTCAACACCATGCAAATCTGATACAACAAATCTGTATCAATAGATTGACGCTTGAAAAGATGATATACCAACGTCCTTTCTTTGATGTCTGCCACCCGGTATAAATGGACCTGTACAGGCAGTTTATTCAGTTCAGCAAAATCTTCCGCCTTCTCCGCGTCCTTATTTTCTCTCCTATATCCCATTTCGTAGTTCAATATTACGAGGATTATCATGAGAAAAGTTTTAATATATGGTAATATATAACCACAAAAATGTTGAATATTATTTGCACATGTAAATTTAATACCATACTTTTGTAAACAAAATACAACAAGGCGTTTGTAAATGTATTAAATAAATTATTGAATTATTAAATGTTTAATTAAAAAACAAGGTGTTATGAGAAAAATAAGTTTATTATTTGTGTTGATAACTGTCGCCTTATTGTCATCCTGCGTGGATGACAAAGAATCTGCTACAGTTGAACAAATCCGTACCGCAAAAACGGAATGGCTGAAGGCTCAAGCCGAAATGCTGCAAGCACAAGGAGAAGCTCAAAAGATTCTTGCTGAAACAGAAAAATTAAAAGCTGAAAGTGAAGCAAAGAACGAAGCAGCTCGCATTGAAATAGAACGTTTACTTGCTGAATCACAAGCTGCAAAAACAGAAGCTGAAGCGGATGAATTACGCGCACAAGCCGAAAAAATAAAACAAGAAGCTGAAAAAATTCGTATCGAATATGAGTATCAACAAAAATTGAACGAATTAGCGTATCAAACAGCCCAAGCCAAAGAAGCTGCCAAACAACAAGAATTCATTAATCGGTTAAACGAGGCTATTGTAGCCGGTAAAATCAACAAAGAACTGCAAGGCTTGTACGCTGATTATGTTTCTGCTTTAAAAACTCTGCGGAACACGGAGAATCAAGTTAGCCAAAAGCAAACTAAGATTACCAGTCTAAACAAACAACTTCTTGCTAGTTTCGATGACCATATCAAGAATTATCAAAGTAACATTGAACGCTACCAAATTGAGTTAGCAGAGAAAGAGAATGAATTAAAGGAATTCATAACTTCTACCGAAAATCTTACTGCCGAGAAAGCTGCTGCCAAAATCAACGAACTGAAAAAAGAAAAAGAAGAAATTGCTGCCAAGATCGCTACAATTAACAAAGAACTCATTGAATTAGAAAAAGATCAACAAGATCTTATCTTAGCAACGAAAGTTGCCAACGACAATTACACAACTGCCGTAACGGCATTTACTACTGCTCAAACTGCATTCACAAAGGCTGAAAATGAATACAATACAGCATTAAACGGTAACAATAGTGCAAAAGCCACTGTTATCAACGGTTTCTCCGTTGGAGGAGTTCATTACGCATTCCCGGAATTCGAACAAGGCATCGAAACTGGAATCAACGTTGCTAAAGAAGATTTAACAGAAGCCATCACCACAGCAGAAAAAGGAATTGCAACAGCAGAAAAACAATTAACAGAAGCAAAAGCAAATCTTAAAGATTTGAATGACAACAAAATTCCTGCAGCAAAAGCAGCCTTATCACCTCTCGAATCAACTAAAAAAGATTTGGAAAAACAATTAGCCGCAGCTCAAAAAACTCAACAAACTTGTCAAGCAGACCAAGCAACTTTAAAGGACAAGAACGACAAAACGAAAGCAGAAAACGATGCATGGGTTGCCAAAGTAAAAGAATTAGAAGCCGCACTAAAAGCGGAAACAGATCCTTCAAAAAAGGCTGATATTCAAATTCAACTCGACTTAGCTAAAGGTCATCAAACAGAAGCAGAAAAGGCATATGAGGCTGCTAAAAAAGCATACGAGACCAATGAGGCTGAATTGAAAAAAGCGACGGAAGCTATTGCCGATCTTACGGAAGAACTTGCTGATAACGAAGCGGATTATCAAGCTGCCAAAGATAAAGTAGTTGAACTAGAAGCTAAATATGACGAGCTAGTAAGCAAGACCTCCGAGTTGAATAACGGAGAGTATGTCGTTGCCATTGCGAATGCAAAAGCAGCCCTTGAAACCGCACAATCCAACAAAGAAGAATTCGAGGAGATCATCAATAAAGCTAAAGCAACCATTGATGACTTAAAAGTTGCCATGGAAGAGGCTCAAAAAACGATGAACGAGGCAGAAACAGCTCAAGAGGATGCATTACAAGCATGGGAAGCTGCAATTGAAGCTGAAACCAATTCAGCTTACACGAAAAAAGCGGACGAAAAAGCTCCTTTTGTAGAAAGAGAGAATTATATCGACGTTACTTTAATCCCTGCGTATAACGAATATATCAAAGGCGACGAGTTCAACGACTTCACATCTTATGAAACATATAAACAAAAAACGATTAAAGCTCTCAACACAAAGATCGAAGACCTCAAAACACAACTTGCAGAAGAAACAGAATTATTAAAAGAATTCCAAGCCGCAGAAACGGATCAAGAAAAAGAAGAATTGATCAATGGAGCAGGAAACGATTACACAACTCAGCAAATTGAGCAACTCGAAAGAGAAATCACCGCACTCAAGGAAGAGATTACTGAATATCAAGCTAATGTAGATCGCCTACAAACAGCAATCGATGCTGCTGAAGATGCACTTGCAGAATAAGAAAAACTAAATCACATGGGGCTGACCTCAGCCCCATATTTTAAACTAATTATATATGCTAAAAAGAGTATTGACAATTGCTATCATCATGACAGGATCGGTACTGCTTGCCAACGCACAAACAAAAGATGATTTTACACCTAAGGAAGGGGACAAATCCGTCTCTTTAAATTTAGGCGTAGGTTCTTTTGTCGGTATGGAAGCCCCGGCTCCGGATTTGAGCACCTACAATATCTCCGCCCCTCAAACCAGCTGGTTCGATAAACAGTTGTCGCTGAATTTCGAATTCAGATGGATGTTCGCAAAAAAATGGGCACTAAAAGCGATGGGAGGATTCTCGTTCAAGCACAACCCCGAGTACAAAGCTTTACCCGGCAATAGCACTGACGGAAAATTCGAAACCGGAGACATTCCAGATTACAATTTCGTAACGTCAAAAGATAAGATAAAGTATTCTATCGTCCTCGGAGCGGAAAGATACGTGAAAACCAAATATGACAAGCTATTTTTCCGTTATGGAGGTGAATTTGGATTTTCTTACGGGAAACAAGAAGCAAAAGCGGATGACGAATCCTATTTAGGAAAATCTATCGGAGAAGCTTTCGGATACCGGGTTGCCGGTGTCACCGGGTTCGATTATTTCGTCTCCAAAGCACTTTTTATTTCTATCGAAATTCGACCGATTGCTTATGATTACACCGTATATAACATCCGACCGCAAGTCGGTTTGAAACTTCTATCGTCAGATTCTCATGGATTTGACTTTCTGTCCAATCCGATGTTAAAAATTGGATTTAGATTCTAAAGTTCACACATAAAAAAATAACCCATCATTTGCAAAATTCCGTTTGGGTTATCAAAAGCCATCCCAGGTTATTTTGGGGTGGCTTTCAATATTACAAATACGAAACAAAGCATTACCTCAATAGTCCCTATCACCGACAATTATGTCGACATTTATTTGTAATTATCAATTTTAAGTTCTAATTTTGCAAAAAATATTTAGGTGAAATACTCCTCTATTGGAACTAATGTATACAGGCTATTTCAAACGTGATGGAAAACCTCGAATTGTATACTCAAAATATTTAAGATGCAACCAGCTCGGAGAGGCCGGACAACTCTTCGAGATATAGAAAGGGATATGTAATATATCCCTTTCTCCTTTTAAATAGTGCATATTTATTTTCACCTTTTGCATAATTATAGTGGTGATTTATAAGGTTTATCAACCTTTATATCGTAATTTTGCCATGTAATCAAAA
>ENA-UEPJ01003019-UEPJ01003019.1-human-gut-metagenome-genome-assembly--contig:-NODE-3019-length-15867-cov-4.899113_pt1 | contig 15867 bp, 10 predicted proteins | sample MGYA00242890_ERZ507896 | MGnify/ENA primary metagenome ERZ507896 (study PRJEB26167, sample SAMN06115508) | human gut metagenome | host: Homo sapiens | place: China:Qinghai | collected 2015-08-20... | reverse complement strand
AGAGGCTCTTTTTTACCACGGTATGGTATATTGTATTTGGTGCGGAAGCGGTGTTGTACCTGATCCTGCGAATACGCGAAAGGCAACAGCAAAAAGATTTTCTGGAAAGCGGCAAAATATACCGGATCGTTGTTGTTGCCGGAGCGGTGATGATATGTTCGGGAGTGCTTTTGGGATGTCTTCTTCGAGGAATCGTTGGAAATGAAATGGTGTCTGAGGCTGCCGACGGGCGATTGGCCCTGTGGAAGGTCACATTACTAACCTATGGAAAAGAAGGAGCGCTATACAAATTCTTCGGCACCGGTCCCGGAAGCTATTACCATATGCTCTATCAATGGGGCAGCGATGCCATGGACTGGATCAACAAAGGTCTTTTGGACAACAACATCTATTCCAACGCCCACAACGAATGGCTGACCCTGCTGGTCGAACAGGGATTCTTTGGCGTGACCGCCTACATTGGTATTTTTATCACAACCCTTACGGATCTGCGAAAAAAGATATCCCAAAGCCCGGAGTGCCTTGCTGTTTTCCTGGGACTGACCGGCTACCTGATCTGTTCCCTGTTTACTTTTCAACATGTATTATCCACACCCTTTGTCTTTGCCCTGCTGGGCATGGCAGAGGGTGTTTTATGTAAAGTCATCTTAATAAAGTCTTAAAGGTTTTTCCTGTTTTTTATTAATTGTTAATCTGTTACAATAAATTCATCAGCAGGACATCTGTGAACAAAGCAGATGTTCTGGCAGCGTAAGGGAAAGCTCCTTGCGCCAGTCTTGTCTACGTAAATTTTTTCCAACTCTCGTAACTTATGAAAATCAGACACACCTAACGGCAGTTGGGAAAAAGTTTTTCTTTCCATACTATCCTCTTAAACCGACTCTGAGGTGACACTTTTCGTGAAAGCTGCGTCCAGAAAAGATCCGGACTTATTCGCAATATTTTCTCCAAGGCTAACCTGAATAAGTCTAACAAGCAATACTTCAAACCAGACGTGCCCAAAGAAGAACAGTTAAGATTCTTTGAAACTTTCGGATGCCTCTTTCTGTAGTTAAAGCGTTGCTCATTGGAGGTGAAACTACTTACTATCAATGTTAAATCAACAGAGTTCGACAAAGCCCAGTTGGCCAGGATAAGCTGGGCTTCAGGAGAGGTAAGGATTGAATTTCGGAGGTGCTTTCTCAAACTCATCAACAAAATTAGAGAGAATCTGAGCAAAGGTCCGAGTTCAGAAACCGCGGGTCGTCGCTTCAGATGGTACCAAGATGGCGTATATCGCTTTACGGTCTACAGAGACTTCCTTGATGCGCAGCATGACTTCGCTTCCCACTTGGAAGTTACTCGTGTGCCGCATGTTCAGAGGGAAGATCAGCGTTTCATCCATCTTGAGGTAGTTTTCTGATACCTCGTGCAGTTTGCCGTGAAGGATGCAGCCATGGCGAGCAACTTCCTGCCAGTCCGGTGATTCTTCACCTGCCATACGAATCACTTCTTGCGGACTCATGATGCGGGCAGGGCGCCGAAGCCACTGCTGAGCTTTTGCGACGGTGTTAGGAATTGGCAGTCTTCTGGCAGTAGAAGGGTTTCTTTCTCCGGCAGAAATGCCGAGTGCGACAGGTGAAGCGGTACCTGTCCTCGGAAAAGATAAAAAGATGGCGCTAAGCGCTAACGCACGGATTCCGAACGTCGGATCCAACTGGGCAGCGAGGGATTTGTGAGGTTGAAGAGACTCATGTTTTGGCTGAATTTCGGCCGCAGAGAATTCCCGAATCTCGGGCGCTTCCCAGGCTTGAACAATCGATGCGAGTAGAAGAGCCGGCAGCAGAGAGAATACTTTAAGTTTTGTCATATCAGCTCCTTGCCGATGGTTCGAAGTTTGTTCTAATAATTTGTAAGTTTTATTTCGAACAATTACATTCTAATTCGGTAGCAAAGAAATTGTCTGACTTTACTCTTTTTCACCTCATCCAGCGTGATGCCTTTCCGTGAAAGAGGTCTCTATCTAGTCTTGCCATGAGCGACAGAACACCACACTCGCACCTCCGACAACGATACTTATAAAAGTTACACATATATTTACCGTATTTACAAAAAAGCAGTTCTGCCGCTTTCTAGGTGGTACGGGGATTAGAAGAAGAGGTACAACGTGACAAAAAACTATTTCAGCCGATATTCGATGCTAACTGCTGCTGTGCTTTGCGGAGTTCTGGCTTTAAGCGGATGCGACAAGGGAAAAGAAGGTCAGGCGGGACGAGGTCCGAGCCCGGTTTCAGTGGTAAAAGTAACGCGGCATGACGTGCCCGCGGATATGACGTGGGTCGCTAAAACAGAAAGCTCTCGAGCGGTTGAAATCTATAGCCGTGTCAACGGTTTCTTGGATGCCAGAAAATACACCGAAGGCGGTATGGTAAACGCCGGAGATGTGCTTTTCATGATGGATAAAAAGCCCTTTGAGGTTCAGCTCTCCGAAGCTTTGGCTTCTCTGGACTCAAGTCTCGCTGCCCACGAAGTGGCAAAGAGAAATTTGAACCGTATTCGTCCTCTGGCCAAACTTAAAGCACTGAGCCAGACCGACTTGGACCAAGCCATCGGTGACTTCCAGACCACTGCCGCAGCTGTGTCCAACGCTAAGGCGCAAGTAGAAAATGCCAAACTCAATCTTTCTTACTGCACGATCACTTCTCCGGTGACCGGCTACGCCAGCTCCGCGCTTCAGACAGACGGTACTTACATCAATATGAGCAACTCCCATCTTGCGACGGTCTATACGATGTCGCCGATGTGGGTAACGTTCTCCATGTCCGAAAACGAAGAAGCCAAGATCAACCAGGAAGTGAAAGAAGGCATACTTCGCCGTCCGGAAAACCATGACTACGAAGTCCAGTTGGAACTTGCCGGTGGCGAGATCTATCCGATTAGCGGACGCGTGACATTTTCGTCCCCGAACTTTAATCCGAGTACCGGAACATTTGAGCTCCGTGCATCTTTTGAAAACCCGAACAATCAGTTGAGACCTCAGCAGTATGTGCGCGCAATTGTGAAAGGGGCCACTTACGTCAATGCAATCGTCGTTCCTCAGATTGCGGTACAAGAAGGCAGTAAGGGCCACTTTGTTTGGGTCATCACCAAAGACAATAAAGCTCAGTTCCGTCCGGTCGAAGTCGGCAGCTGGATCGGCAACGACTGGCTGATTAAGAACGGCCTGGATGAAGGAGACAAGGTGGTAACCGAAGGCATGATGCTTTTGGCCAGCGAAGCTCCTGTGAAGATTGTCAAAGAAGTGGACCAGAAATCTTCTGCTGACGACAAGGCTAAGAAGTAATAGGGGGCCCGTATGTTCTCGAACTTCTTTATTAAGCGACCGATTTTCGCCATCGTTGTTTCGTTGGTGATTGTGATCTCCGGTCTGATTTCTATGTTCCAGCTGCCGATTGAGCAGTATCCGAACATGGCGCCGGTGCAGATTATGGTCACAGCTACTTATCCGGGCGCAGATGCCAAGACAGTTGCTGAAACGGTGGCTGCTCCGATTGAAACACAGGTCAACGGTGTCGATAACATGATTTATATGACGAGCTCCTCGTCATCGACCGGCACCATGATGCTGACTGTCTTCTTCGATATCGGTACCGATCCGGATATTGCGCAGGTGCAGGTGCAAAACCGTGTCAATATCGCACAGCCGTACCTGCCGAACGAAGTCATTCAAAACGGCCTTCAGATTGAAAAACGATCTTCATCTATTCTGATGCTGATCGGTATTTACGGTACAGGCGACCGTTATACCCGCGATTACATTAATAACTACGCCAACGTTTACGTCCTTGACGCGATTAAGCGTGTGAAGGGCGCCGGTCAATCTGCCGTAATGGGCAACGCCAATCAGGCAATGCGTATTTGGCTGAACCCGGACCGCATGGCTTCTCTGGGTATTACAACCTCCGATATTAATAACGCTGTCGCAAATCAGAATAAGCGATTTGCAGCAGGCAACATCGGCGCGGCACCGTCGGTTCCCGGAACAATTCAAACCTTCCCGGTTCTTGCTCCGTCTCCATCGGTGGATCCGAAGGGATATGAAAACATCATCATTCGTTCAAATCAGGATCAAAGTGCCATTGTTCGTTTGAAGGACGTTGCAAGTGTCGAACTCGGTTCTCAGAGCTACGATGTGTCGTCCAATATGAACGGTATGCCGACAAGCTACATTGCGGTTTATCAGCAGGCCGGTGCGAATGCTCTGGATGTGGCGACGAATGTTAGAAAGACATTGGAGCAGCTCAAGGCAAATTTCCCGGAAGGCTTGGATTACAAAGTCGCTATTGATACGACCGAGTTCGTCCGTATTTCTATCGATGAAGTGATTAAGACGCTGTTTGAAGCTGTGCTTCTTGTGATCGGTGTGATCTACATTTTCTTGCAGAGCTTCAAGTCGACGGCGATTGCTTGTACAGCCATTGTGGTTGCCTTGACGGGTACCTTCGTCGGTATGCTGGCCCTAGGCTTCACCATTAACTTGCTGACCTTATTCGGCTTGGTCCTGGCGATCGGCTTGGTGGTGGACGATGCAATTGTGGTTGTGGAAAACGTCGAACGAAACATGTCCGAAAAAGCCATGAACCCGGTCGACGCGACGATTTTGGCTATGTCCGAAGTGTCAGGCCCGATTATCGCTACCGTGCTGGTGCTGGCGAGTGTGTTCGTTCCGGCAGCTTTCATGGGCGGAACAACCGGTATGCTCTACAAGCAGTTCGCCATCACGATTGCAATTTCCGTGGCCATTTCCGGCTTCGTCGCCTTGACACTGACCCCGGCACTGTGCGCGGCTTGGCTGTCGCATGAAGAACCGAAGACACACGGATTCTTCTTCCGCTTCAATCAGATGTTCGGACGTCTGACAGTGAAGTACGGCGAATGGACTCGTGCCTTGTTCCGCAGAACACTGCTCGTCATCATTCTGTTTGCCGGTATGGGCGTTGCGATTTTCCAGATGTTCCGCGTGCTCCCGACCGGCTTTGTGCCGAGTGAGGACCAGGGTTACGTTCTGGCGGCCATCATGCTTCCTTCCTCTGCGAGCCTGCAGAGATCTACAGAAGCGATGGACACCATCGAAAAAGCTCTGGATCCGGTCAAGGGCATTATGACGAAGAACTCCATCGGCGGCTTCTCCCTGCTTGACGGCGGTATGAAGACCAATGCCGGTACGTTCTTCATGACCTTAGATCCTTTTGAAGAGCGCTATAAGAATTCGGAAACTGCCAAAGAGATGAGTGCGGATGCGATTATGCAGCAGATGCAATACCGCGGCATGGCTTCTCAGATGCAAGCTTTGGTGGTTCCGATTAACCCGCCGGCGATTCCGGGCTTAGGTACCACAGGCGGTTTTGAATTCTGGATTCAGGACACCGGAAGCGGCACACCTCAGCAGTTGGGCGATGTCTTGAACAACTTCCTGCAGAAGGCCCGTCAGCGTCCGGAACTGACAGGACTCACGAGCACTTATAACGCCAACAATCAGCAGCTCAAGATTAACTTTGACCGAGATAAGGCTCAATTATTAGGCTTAAGCACAGCAGATGTGTTTAATACACTGCAAAGCCAGTTTGGTTCAGCGATTTCCAGTCAGTTCAGCCAGTTCTCCCGTGTTTGGTTCGTGATCATGCAGTCCGAGCCGAAATATCGTGCAAAACCGGAAGACATTGACAAACTGTATGTCCGCAACACGGACGGCGAAATGATTCCGTTAAGTTCCGTTATTACGACGGAATATACCAACGGTGCAACTTCGCTGCCGCACTACAACGGCTTCCCCGCTGCACAGGTGATCGGCAATGCCGCTCCGGGCTACTCTTCCGGTCAGGGCATGAAGGCCTTGGAAGAAGTCGCAGCCGAAGTGTTGCCTCCGGGTTACACCTACGGATGGACCGGTATCAGCTACGAACAGCAAAGTTCGGGATCTTCTTCCGCAATTGTGTTCGGTTTCGGTCTGCTGCTGGTGTTCCTAGTGCTGGCTGCACAGTATGAAAGCTGGGCACTTCCGGGTTCCGTGATTCTGGCGGTTCCGTTCGGCGTGATCGGAGCTTTGCTGGCAACCTGGGCCCGCGGCCTGGAAAACGACGTTTACTTCCAGATCGGTATGCTGGTGATGATCGGTTTGGCGGCAAAGAACGCGATTTTGATTGTGGAATTTGCGGTTGAACTTCGTCACAAAGGTATGGACTTGGTGCGAGCCGCTATCGATGCCGGCGAACTTCGTTTCCGTCCGATTATCATGACGTCTCTGGCGTTCATCGGCGGTACTTTCCCGCTGGCTATTGCGACCGGCGCCGGCGCGGCCTCCCGTCATTCTCTGGGTACCGGTATTGTGGGCGGCATGATCGGTGTGTCTACGCTGGCTCTTCTGTTCGTGCCGATCTTCTACGTCTGGTTTGAAGGCTGGGCCGAACGCTCCGGTGCTAAGAGCGCTTTGAAACTCGCAGCCAAGCTCTCTTCCAGAAATATTCCGATTACCGACAAGCTTCGTTCCGCTATTCTCCGCGGACCGGGTACTGTTTATGATCCGAATGCAACCGTAAAAGTTTCTCCGACCGGCGAACTTACGATTACCAACTCTCCGGGATTTAACCCCGAAGGCTTGGAAAACCAGAATATCGGTATCGGTGACTTGACACCGCAGGAACAGCAGGCGAATGTGAAATCCGCTGACGAGCTGACCGATCTTGAAAGAGATAAGAGCATTAAGAGCGACAAGACAGAAATTACGAAAGTTGAGCTTGCCGCCAATGAAGCCTCCCAAAAGGCAGCTGATGCTTCTCAAAAAGCTGCGGATGCCGATAAGAACAAAGGAGAAGGCAAATGATGAATCGACGCACATTTCTAGCAGCGGCGGTTAGCGCTGCAATGCTGACGGGCTGCGCGGTCGGTCCCGACTATAACCGTCCTTATGTTCCGGTTCCAAAGGACTACCGACACGTTCGCGGTGAAGAGACGGATGTCAATCTTTTGAAGGCGAGATGGTGGACTGAGTATCACGATCCCAACCTTGACTTCTTCGTCTCTAAAGCGATTGCCAATAACCGCACGCTTCAACAGACGATGGCCAACGTTGAGAGGGCCGCAGCGGCTCTGACAACGGCCCGAGCCAATCTCTTCCCGCAGCTTAATTACTCAGGCGACCTTGGAAAATCGAAGGCCAGCCTGAATACTCCGACCGGGGCTGCAATGGGAGACAAGCCGATCAAGAGCTACGAAGTCCTCGCAACAGCTTCTTGGGAAATTGACTTGTGGGGCAAGATCAGACGTCAGACCGAGTCTGCTCAGGCCAGCTTGAGAGCGACGGAAGCGGCTCATCGGGCAGCGATTTCTTCTGTTATCGGTTCAGTGATCAGTACTTATCTTTCGATCCTGATGACCGAAGAGCAGTACAAGATTGCTGAGGAGACTGCGGAGAGCTATCACAAGACTTACCAGCTGTTCCTCTTGAGATTTAACCACGGCAACGTTTCAGAGATGGAAGTTGCTCAGGCTTGGTCGCAATGGGAAAGCGCGATGGTCCAGATCCCGCAAATTCGCCAGAACCGCACGGAGCTGAAGAATTCGCTTTCCATTCTGACGGGTGTTCCGGTTGAGGACTTTCCGAAACCCAAAGCATTGGATGAACTGGACGTACCGGATGTTGTTGCCGGGATTCCGAGTCAGTTACTGGAAGAACGTCCCGACGTGATTCAGGCAGAAGAGCAGCTTAAAGCTGCCAACGCCGATATTGGTGCGGCTAAAGCACTTTACTTCCCGTCGATCTCTTTGTCCGGGGGCCTCGGCTTTTCCAGTGACCAGCTGAGAGAGTTGTTCAAGGGTCCGTCTAAAGTTTGGCAGTACGCCGGCAATATCAGCGGACCGATCTTCCATTGGGGCGCAGTAACCGCCGGCGTCCGCAGCGCGGAAGCCCAGCAGAAGGCATTGTTGGCAGCTTATCAGTTAGCAGTCTCAACAGCCTTTGCCGATGTGGATAACGCTTTGAGTCGCCGCCAGAACGTGATTGAAGAACTTCGCAACAAGCGGAGTCTGGTCATGAGCTTGGAAGATTATTCTCGTTTGGCTAACGCTCAGTATCAGGGCGGCTACACGGGCTACTTCACGGTTTTGCAGGCCGAGCAGTCTCTGCTGCCGCAGCAGATTTCGCTAGCCGAAGTGAAGTCTCGTGCTTTGAACTCGGTTGCTCAGATCTATCAGGCTTTGGGCGGTGGCTGGATCGACCAGGCTTTGATTGAAGAACAGCAGGCCATTCGAGAAATCGAAGAAGCGGAAAAGCTCAAAAAACAATCTCCGGCTGCAAACCAAGCTGAGCCTGCGCCAAAACCCGTTGACGGCGAACCTGTGAAACTTGATACGGCGAAACAGCAATAGTTGAAGCATTAGAAAACAGAGACGGCGAGTGCGATTTTGACTCGCCGTTTTTTACGCCTGAAAAAGGCGAAAAAAAAATCCGACGCCGCGCGGCGCCGGATAAGCAAATGAGTTTTAAATGAAGGAGCTCTGCCGTGACATAGGAGGAAAACACGGTGGCTACAACTTCATCTCATGCAACACCAAAATCTTTCATCCCCTTCAAATGAAAGACTGTGAAGACCCAAATCGATGTCTTCAGGGCGGTAATCTACACGCATTGCTCAAGTAATACAGTCAGAAATTGTGTTAGTTGTGAAGTTTTGTGTCGATGAGACCCCCTTGAAAGAAAATGAAAACTTTTGCGCAATATCGAAGCACTTTGAGCTTCTTGCTCCGGGAAGTTAAATCAAGTTCAGCTTGGGATGATTGAACTCGATTCAAGGAGTTTATGGGGTTTTCTGCCTATGAGATTGCACCAGTGCAGTCAGTTGGGAAAAGCCCCAGCTGAGAATTTAGTGCTTCAGCAATGCAAATTAGCGTTTGAAGGGTAGGCTTTCGGTCTTCCCCGAACGTTTGTTCAACATTCTTTAGGTTGCCACCCGACCCTTGCATCGCTCTAACCGGCTTTGATCTAAGGACTGATTCGACAGCACTGACGATATGGTCAGTGTCTCTCGAAGAAAAGGCTTCATTCAGAAACAGAAGGACGTCTTCCTTCGTTTCTAAGTACTCAGCGGCATCAAAGTTTTTTAGGTTTTGGTAATTAATCATTGTTCGGGTTTTGATCTCTGCAATTTTTTGATAACGTCGGATGGAACGACCATGTTTCTTTCAGAAACGGAATAAGTTTTCTAAGTCAGGAATCTTCCTCCCCGGGTGCTTTAGAAGCCATACAGGAGCGTTTGGAAGATGCTATTCTCCCAGTATTTGAATCAAGCTGCCGCTCTTCGTTAATGACTCTGCCGCCCAAAGAGGAATGCGAAGTGCAATACCTAAAGCTTCAACTGCAGCACTGATCATTGCTTCATCAGAATTAATTCTGATCTGAGGTTCCACAGTAATGGTGATACTTTGAAGAGGTCCTTGCAAAAGAACTTTCTCGCTCTTCGAATGGATTAGAGGCAGTTTTTCTAACTGAGCAGGAACCGTGATTCTTTTGTTTTGCGCAAGAAAGTCGGGAGAGGCAAAAATTCCATATGAAATACTTGCGATATCGTAAGCAATCATCCTGACATTAGGCAGCGTTTGTGTACAAATGATCAGATCGAAATTTTCAGGCTGAATGTCGTCGAGGTTTTGATAACTGTTGATCTCGATAGGTGTGTGGTTCAAAGATTGAAGTTTTTCGAACTCAGCAAGAGGTTTGGCGATCAGGCCGGTCAGAGCACCGGGAACGGCAAGCCGAATGGTCGAGGATCGTAGTGTTGCATCTTCCGATGCTGACAAAACCTCATGAATCTCGTGTAGAAGTTTGACCGCTTCTTTGTATTTTTGGGCGCCTAACCATGTGGGCCTTACTCCTGAGCGTGAACGATCCAGAAGAGGCTCTCCAAGAAGGTGTTCAAGTTTTGTGATTTCTTTGCTGACGACGGCTGGATCGGTGCCGGCGGCAGCCGCTGCTCCAAGGATACTTCCTTTTTCAATGGCAAGAATGAATAACTGCCACTGGCGCAAAGTTGCATTATTTTCGGTGTTTTTAGAATTCATGTTTAAAAAATAAGTTCCGGGTTAGAGCGCCATTTTTCAGAGATGAAGTCACACAAGGCTTCGACGGCTGACGTTGGTTTTCTGCCGACGGGAAGAAGCAGGCTGACGGGAGAAGGTTCTGGCTCCCATTCCGGAAGAACATGAATAAGTTGTTTGCGGCGTACTAAATCCAAACTATCGTAACGGAAGGCGTGAACACTGATTCCGGCATCGGACAACGCTGCGGTTCTTGCCGCTGTATGATCTTTTAGTCTAAGTTTTGAGTGGATGGGAACGAGGACACGCTCATTGTTCTTAAGAAGGACTAAAGGCCCTCCGTTGACTAAATCGTTGCCGCCTAAAAGTTCATGAAATTCTAAATCTTCCGGTGTTTTCGGAGCACCGTGTTTTGCGAGATAACCAGCGGACGCCACCATCATTCGGCGCATTTCTCCAAGTTTTCTAATCACGGCATTCGAACACGGGTAAAGGCCATGGTTAATCCTGATGTCGCACTCAGGAGGAATGATGTGGACAGGCCCGAGAGTCAATGTCAGATTGACGACGAGTTCTGGATTTCTCCTTTGGAATGCAGTAATCCAAGGAATTAACAAACCATTTCCGATCGCGTTGGGAGCAGATCGGATGCTTCCGCTGATGCTGCCTTCCGGTCGTGAGACGGGCGCTGACAGCTTATTAAAACGCTCTAAGAGAGGCTGGATTTTTTCAAGAAATACGCAGCCCTGCGGAGTCAATTCGCTTCCGTCTTGATCCCTCACAAAAAGCTTTCCGACGGATTTTTCAAGTGCGGAAATACGACGGGAAACCGAAGCTTTTGAAATATGGAGCTGTTCAGCGGTTTTTCCGACACTGCCTAACCTCGCAAGAACGACAAAGGTTTCCAGGGTTTCGATGGTATCAAGGCTGCGCATAGTGTTCCGTTTAGATCAAAACGATGTCACTCTTTGATATCTTACCGTAACGCAGTTCAGTCTTCACAATGGTGACATAACGATAATCCATAGGAGAAGATTATGACTTGGACAGTGTGGGCTGCCATCGTTATCGTCATTTTGACGGTGGCTGCTCTGATCAAGCGCTATGAAACCCGCTTGGTCTTGTTAGCTTCCGGTTTCCTTATGACCTGTCTGTCTTTAGATCCGATGCAAGGTTTGAATGCATTTGCGAAGTCTATGACGAACAGCGGGCTGATCATGGCGATTTGCTCGGCGATGGGCTTTGCTTTCGTCGTGCAGATGACCAAATGCGACGTGCATTTGGTCAAGCTTTTATCGGCACCTTTGAGCAAACTTGGCTTACTGTTAATCCCGGCGGCAACTGCTATTACCTATTTCATCTGCATTGCGATTCCGTCCGCGGCCGGTTGTGCAGCAGCCGTGGGGCCGACAATGATTCCTTTGCTTCGTCGAGCCGGCGTCAGCCGTCCCGGTACCGCCGCAGCAATCTTCGGCGGAACGTTCGGCTCCATGCTTTCTCCCGGTCTTTCTCACAACGCTTATGTGGCCAAAATGGCCAACCTTGATGTCATCCAAACAATCGGCGTCCACATGAACTACACATTGGTTTGCGGCGCGATCTCGATGATCGGTGTCACTATCATGTGTATTTTGCTCGGAGACTACAAGCCGGGCTCTGTTTCTGAAGATGAATTAGCCGAAGAAAGCGATGTTCAGCGCGTCAATGTCTTGAAAGCTTTGGCGCCGCTTGTTCCCGTGCTTATTCTCGTTACCGGAAATTTGTGGATTCCCGCTATAAAGATGGGCGTTGCTCAGGCCATGATTGTCGGCGCAATCTACACGCTGGCAGTAACTTTGTCTGATCCTCAGGCTTTCTCTAAACGTTTCTTTGCAGGTATGGGCAACGGATACGGAGAAGTCTTAGGCATCATTATCGCAGCAGGTGTTTTTGCCGCCGGCTTGAAGGCATCCGGTCTCATTGCCGTCTTCATTGAAGTGCTTCGCGGATCAAACGAAATTGCTCGCTGGGGCGGGTCTCTTGGACCATTTGTGATGGGTGTCATCACCGGGTCGGGAGATGCTGCTGCATTTGCTTTTAACGAAGCGGTTACGCCGCATGCCTCGAGTTTCGGTATGGCTGTTCCGACGCTGGGAACTATGGCTGCTTTGGCCGGGGCGCTTGGCCGAATGATGAGTCCGATTTCAGGTGTTGCCATCGTGATTTGCGGCCTTGCTGGAGTCAGCAATCCGATCGAACTGACGAAACGTCTGGCAATTCCGATGATTATTGCCGTCATCTTTGTTGCATTAGCTATGGTTTAGGAGAACATCATGGATTACGTCAAAAACGAAGTAAAACTCAGAAGAGAGCTTCATCAAATTCCTGAGCTTGGTTGGGGCGAATTTTGCACAACCGCCAAAATTTTGGAGACAATTGAACCGCTTGGTTGGAAGACGTATGCCGGAGTTGAGCAGGTCGGCCTTGATGCGGTTATGGGAAGACCGGAAGACTTTGTCGAAAAAAGCAAACAGAGGGCTCTGGAAGAAGGTGTCGACCCGAAACTCATCGAGAGAATGCACGGGTACACGGGTACTATCGCGGAATTAGATACCGGCAAACCGGGTCCTGTCACGGGTCTGCGTTTCGATATTGACTGCGTCGGTGTTGAAGAAACAGACCTCAAAGACCATCTTCCGAACAAGGAAAACTTCAGATCTCGTCACGCAGGTGTCATGCATTCCTGCGGACATGACGGCCACACGGCCGTAGGTCTGACCATGGCGCAATGGATCGTTGATCACAAAGATCAACTGTGCGGAAAGATTAAGCTGATTTTCCAGCCGGCGGAAGAAGGCGTGAGAGGAGGTGCGGCTCAAGCAGCTTCCGGCCTCTTAGACGACGTCAACTATCTGTTAGGAGCTCATCTGGCAATGATGTGTCCGACCGGTGAAGTCTGTGTCTATCCGGAAGGTGTCCTCTGCACGACTTAGTTGGATGTTCGCTTCAAAGGTCGTCCGACTCACCCGACAATGAGTCCTCACCTTGGAAGGAATGCTTTGGCCTGTGCTTGCACGTGTCTATCTGAGCTTCTTGGCATGGCTCGCCATGGAAAAGGTATCGGCTGCATTAACGTAGGAATGATGCAAGCCGGAGAAGGCAGGAATGTCATTCCGGTACATGCCCAGATCCAATTAGAAGTACGCGGGGAAACAGCCGAAATCAACGATTTCATGGTAGATCAGGCCAATCGTATCGTTAAAGGTACAGCCTTGGCTTACGACGTTGAGTATGAAGTTGAGAAAGTCGGTGAGGCCGGTGAACTTAATAATGATCCGGAACTGGCAGCTATGGTGACGGAAGTTGCCGGAAGCCTTCCGAGCTGTGAACGCGTTGTACAGCACAAGAAGCTTGGATGCTCTGAGGATTTCACGATGCTCGCAACCCGCGTGAAAGCTGCAGGAGGCAAGAGCGAATTTTTTGTAGTGGGTGCCGACAGAACAGCAGCGCACCATCAGAGAGAATTTGATTTTGATGAGAAAGGGCTCGAAACAGCTTTCGGTATTTTCAAAGGCTGTGTGATGAAACTGAACGGAATCTAATCCTCTAAGCCACCTCAAAACCATAAAGCAACGGGCTCGATAATCGAGCCCGTCTTAGCACCTTCTAAAAACTAGCGATTACTTGTGCGCTTTTTTGATGGCAGCCGAGGCAGCGTCAGCGGCGTCAACACCGGAGATGATTGCCCAGGAGTTCATCATAGCGGTCATGGAGTCGGCACCGTTAGCACCGCCGACCACGCAGCCTGCACCATAGAGGCCTGGGATGGGTTTGCCGCCTTTACCCAGGATCTGCATGTTGGCGTTGGCTTTCAGGCCGCCGAGCGTTGTCGCAAAGCGAGGCTTCTGTTCAACAATGTAGAACGGCGGCTTAATCAGTTCCTTCGGATCTTTACGGTTGAACTGAGTATCCTTGCCGGCTTTAGCCATTTCATTCCACTGTTTAACAGTGGCTTCGAGGCCTTCCGGATTGATACCGATTTCTTTGGCTGCTGCGGCTAAACTGTCGGATTCAACCATGACAGGTTTGCCGTTGTTCTTGATGTTGAGCCATTCGCGAAGAACTTTTTCATCCGGAACGAGCTTGTCTTCGATACTCTTGGCCAGATAGCGCTTGTAGCCGGTTTCGTCCATTACCAAGTACATGATCTTATCGGGCTGAGCAACTGTGATGTCGGTCAATTCGCCCAAAGAAGCACGTTCATTGATGATACGTTTGCCTTGACTGTTGACATAGATGGCACCGGTGTCGTTAATCGTGGCTGTGGAGCTGGCGGTTGCAGCTAAACCATGATGAGGAACGGTTTCAACGCCTTGCGGGTAGACCTTCACGAGGTCCATGTTGATGTTTTCTGCACCGATCTTGCGAGCCATTTCATAGCCTTGACCTGCGTCGCTGTCTAGCCCATAGAAGAGGTAGCCATTCAGTGTCTTCGGAAGCATGTCGGTCTTAGCACCGAAACCGCCGGAAGCCAGAATGGTTTCTTTGGCATTGATGGTGATCTTGTCGCCGTCGGGATTGACAGCATGGATACCGTCAACACGTCCGCCTTTGTAAATCAAGGAAGTAGCGCGTGTTTCCATCAGGATCTTGCCGCCGTGATCCGTGAAGATACGGGACATCGTTCTGATGAAGTTGGGAGAGCGGCCTTCGACGCCAAGCTGACGGGAAGCGGAGTGGTCAGGATACTGAGTTGCGGCAGGACCGTAAGGAATCTTGAGGTCGTCGATCAGCCAATCCACGACGGAGCCGGCTTTTTCGGTAACCATCTTGACGAGGACCGGGTCATTGCGGTGTTTGCCGACATGCATGATGTCTTTGTAGGCAAGGGCAGGAGAGTCCTTGGTTTCATGCATGACTTCGCGCTGATAGCGGGAACCCGTTGCAATCAGCGTACCGGCATTCAAAATCGTATCGCCGCCGAGGTACGGCATTTTTTCAATCAGGATTGTGGGATTGCCGTTTAACTGAGAACGGACGGCTGCGGCCATACCGCTGGCGCCGGAACCGACAACGACAACAGCTGTTTTGTAGCTGACATCAATGTTGGAAGCGGGTTTCTTAATCGGAGCTTTGTAGAACTCGCTCGGTGTACCGCCGGCCGCTTTGACTGCGTTGGTGGCGGCAGCCTTAATAGCCATGGAAGTTAAGGAAGCGCCGGCAACGTTGTTTACGCCCAGAGACTGGCGAGCAACGATTTCAGCTGGAATACGTGCAATCGCAGCATCGCCGATCATGGCGGATTCGCCGGATTTCACGACTTTAACGTTTGCAATTTTTCCGGCTTTAATCGTAACGGCAACGGTGACAGGGCCGTTTTTGCCGTTGGCTGTTCCTTCAAAAGTACCGTCCTGAATAGCGGCCTGTGCGTAAGATGCAACGGCCATAGAAACAGCGACGGAAGTCAGCAATGTCTTAAAAATCATTGAGTTATCTCCATTGGTGCGGTTGTTAACTGTGTCGAATTGTAAATGATTTAGATAAAAATAGATAGAATTTCTTACGTATTTCCACTTAACTATTACGAACACCCCCTTGAGAGACAAGGTAACTAATTAAAAATCTTGAGAAAAATTTTTCAGCCGTTTTGATTAATACGGGGGATGAAAAATGGATATGTTTCTTCGGAATTTTTTCTTCAAACAACTGGAGTATGTGCCTTCCTATTTTGGGGCTCGTAGGAATATGGGGTTTCTACCTATTGTAGTATCGTCGAGTTTGGTTGGTTTGGTATTACTTAGGTTTTGAAGATGCGGTTAC
>ENA-UEPJ01003018-UEPJ01003018.1-human-gut-metagenome-genome-assembly--contig:-NODE-3018-length-15872-cov-2.922317_pt1 | contig 15872 bp, 11 predicted proteins | sample MGYA00242890_ERZ507896 | MGnify/ENA primary metagenome ERZ507896 (study PRJEB26167, sample SAMN06115508) | human gut metagenome | host: Homo sapiens | place: China:Qinghai | collected 2015-08-20... | reverse complement strand
GGACGAGATGGAGCGGGGCCTGAAGATTATGGTGGATCAGGCCGCTGGCCGCGTCCCCGTCTACTTCGGCATTGGCGCCATCCGCACCCAGAAGTGCTGCCGTCTGGCCAAAATGGCCGTGGCCAACGGCGCCGCCGGCGTCAGCGTGCTCCAGCCCATGTTCCTCAAGCCCACCTATGACGAGCTGTACAACCACTTCAAGACCATTGCCGAGAGCGTACCGGAGACCCCGATGCTGCTGTACAACAACCCCGGCCGTGTGGGCTATACCCTGAGCGCAAAGCTGGTGGAAGAGCTGGCACACAATGTGCCCAACATCATCGGTATGAAGGACACCAGCGGCGATATCACCCAGACTTCTGAGTTCATCCGCCGCACCCGCGACGTGGATTTCAAGGTGTTCGGCGGCAAGGATACGCTGCTGTACGCCAGCCTGTGCCATGGTGCCGTGGGCGGCGTGTGTACCGCAGCCAACTTCATGCCGGAGCTGATCACGGACGTGTACAACAAGTATGCCGCCGGGGATCTGGCAGGCAGCCTGGAAGCCCAGTTCAAACTGAACCCCGTCCGTCTGTCGATGGATGCGGCCAGCTTCCCGGTGGCTGCAAAGGATATGGCCAATCTGCGCGGAAATGACGTGGGTGTGCCGTATCTGCCTACCCTGCCCACCCCGGAGGGTCCCGCAAAGCAGGGTTTCATCAAGGCCATGACCGAGGCGGGTCTGCTGTAAAAAAGGAGATGCACTATGAGTCAGATGTTGCGTAAGGACGCGGACCGGATCATTTCCGCCAGCCTGAAGGCTGTCCTTCCGGACGAGGCGGTGCAGCGCGCCCTGCGGGCGTACCAGCCCCGGGGCGGCCGGACGCTTCTGGTAGCAGCCGGAAAAGCGGCCTGGCAGATGGCGGCAGCGGCCGTCAATACGCTGGGCCATGTGGACGGCGGTGTGGTCGTGACCAAATACGGCCATGTCCGGGGCGAGATCCCCGGGGTGGTCTGCTGCGAGGGCGGCCACCCGGTGCCCGACGAGGGCAGCTTTGCCGGAACACAGAAGGCGCTGGATCTGGTGCAGGGACTCACCGAACAGGATACCGTCCTGTTCCTGCTGTCCGGCGGCGGCAGCGCGTTGTTTGAAAAGCCGCTGATCCCCGGCGAAGAGCTGCAGGACATCACTCGCCAGCTGCTGGCCTGCGGTGCCGATATCGTGGAGATGAACACGATCCGCAAGCGTCTGTCGGCAGTCAAGGGCGGACGCTTTGCAGAACTGTGCGCCCCGGCGCAGGTGTTCAGCATCGTCCTCAGCGATATTTTGGGTGACCCGCTGGACATGATCGCCAGCGGCCCGGCCTATCCGGACAGCTCCACCTGTGCGCAGGCACAGGCCATTGTGGAAAAATACGGGCTGGACCTCAGCCCGGCGGCGCAGGAACTGCTGCGCCGCGAGACCCCCAAGAGCCTTTCCAATGTGACGACGCAGATCACCGGCAGTGTGCGGGAGCTGTGCGCCGCCGCTGCCGAGGAGTGCCGCGCCATGGGATACGAGGCTGTAATTCTGACCGACCAGCTCTGCTGCGAGGCCCGGGAGGCCGGAAGTTTTCTGGCCAGCATCCTGCGCACCCATGCCGGAAACGGCAGGCCGGTGGCTTTCCTGGCGGGCGGCGAGACGGTTGTCCATCTGACCGGCAAGGGTCTTGGCGGCCGGAACCAGGAACTGGCGCTGGCAGCTGCCCCCGGCATCGCAGGGCTGGAAGAGGCTGCGGTGTTCTGCGTGGGGGTGGACGGCACCGACGGCCCCACCGATGCCGCAGGCGGCTATGTGGACGGTGACACGCTCACCGCCCTGAAGGCGGCCGGGCTGGATGTGTTCGACGTCCTGCAGAACAACGACGCCTACCATGCCCTGAAGGCCGTGGACGGCCTGATCGTGACAGGGCCCACCGGCACCAACGTCAACGACGTGGCGGTGGCACTGCTGCACTGAACCTTTCTGACAATTCCATTTCTCCTGAATTCTTCTAAACCTTTTTCCGGATCACAGGGAACACCCCCGCGGAGCGCTATCGTTCCGCGGGGGTGTTTCGTTGTCTGAAATCGGAGGTGAAACGGCGTTGAAATGCACCTGCACCAAAAAGCGGCCCTTGTCCGGATCAGGGACAGGGGCCGCCTGTAGTTTTCAGGTCAGATCAGGTAATGGGTGCCGGGTTGAAGATGCACATATCGTTGTGGAAGCCGTACTGGTCACTGTACGGCTGCTTGGTGCCGCTGGCCACATCGAGGATGAGGTTGAAGATCTCGGTGCCCACATCCGCGATGGTGGCTTCGCCGGTGGCGATGTGACCGGCCGAAATGTCGATGAGGTCGAACCAGTGATCCTTCATCTCGTTGCGGCTGCACACCTTGATGACCGGGGCGACGTCCAGACCGTAGGGGGTGCCGCGGCCGGTCATGAACACCTGCAGACCGATGCCGGAGGCCACCTGCGAGGGACCGCAGACGATATCAGAAGCGGGAGTAGCGGCAAAGATCAGGCCGTGTTTCGTAGGCTTTTCGGCCGGAGAAAGAACTTCGACGATGGGGCTGGTGCCGCTCTTGGCGATGGAACCCATGGCCTTTTCCACAATGTTGGCAAGGCCACCCTTTTTGTTGCCCGGGGTGGGGTTGGCGTCACGGTCCACGCCGGCCAGATAGTCATCGTACCACTTCATCTCGGCGGCAAGCTTGTCCCGGACCTCGGCGCTGACGCAGCGTGCGGCCAGCATGGGCACACCGTCGCGGACCTCGGTGACCTCGCTGAACAGGACGGTGGCACCGCCCTTGACCAGCATATCGGCGGCATAGCCTGCGCTGGGGTTGGCGGTGATGCCGGAGAAGGCGTCGCTGCCGCCGCACTGCATGCCGATGAGCAGCTCACTCAGGGGCAGCTCCTCACGGCGGCGCAGGTTCAGCTTCTGCAGCTTCTTCTCCGCCATATCCAGAATGGCCTGCATCATGGCATCGTGGCCTTCCCAGTCCTGCAGGGTCAGGCAGTTTTCGGGGGTGATGTCCTCCGGGGGCAGCACCCGGTCATAGGTCAGCTTTTCGCAGCCCAGACCCACCACCATGATCTCACCGCCGAAGTTGGGGTGGCGGATGACGTTGGTGATGGCCCGGATGGGAATGTAGGCCAGCGGGGCATTGATGGCCACGCCGCAGCCATAGGGGTGGGTGATGGCCACCACACCGTCCACGTTGGGGTACTTGGGCAGCAGTTCCTTTTTGATCCGCTCCACGGCCACCTTCAGGACACCGGCAGCGCACTGGACGGTGGTCACGATGCCCAGCAGGTTGCGGGTCCCGGCGGGGCCGACCTTGTTGCGGTAGCCCATCCAAGTAGTCCGGGGCGGGGTAGGCAGCTGGTCCGGGGTCTTGATGTCGGTGCCCCAGGGCATATCGGTCAGTGCCGGGCTTTCCGGCAGGTCCAGCATATGCTCGTTGATCCAGCTGCCGGCGGGGATGTCGTTCTTTGCATAGCCCAGCACCACGCCGTAGCGGATGATCTCGCCGCCGGCGGGGATATCCACCAGTGCGATCTTGTGTGCCTGGGGGATGGGATCCCGGGTAACCACGCCGCTCTCGGTCTTTGTGCCTGCGGGCAGGTCGTGGACGGCAACCACCACATTGTCGTTGTCTTTGATCTGGATGGTCAAACGTTCTGCCATAATAATCACCTCATACATACTCTTATGCACGGCGCAGCTGCTCGCTGACCGCCATCATACAGGCGGCGGCACCGTGCTGGTTGTCCACCATCTGCTTTTCACTCAGGTAATACTCCGGGGTGCCGGTGCGGTCGGTGCGGTTGTCCGGTCCCGGTCCCAGACCTGCGCTGGCGCAGATGCCGTGAAGCTCCCAGCCCTGCTCGCCCTTTTTCAGGTAGGTGTCCCGGATGCCGTCCAGCACCCGGCTGCCCTTTTCCCCGTATTCCGGCGGCAGCATCCCCAGCCGTGCACCCTTCATCAGGGCGTAGGCGACCATGGCGCTGCCGGAGGTCTCGGAGTAGTTGCCGGTCAGGTCCGCCCGGTCCACCACCTGCAGGAACATGCCGGTGTCTGCCACCTGATAGGGCAGCAGACGGTCCAGTGCGTTTTTCAGCAGAGGGCACAGCTCCCCGGCACGGGGAGTGCGGTCCTTTGCGATCTCGTAGGTGTCCGCCAGTGCCATGAGGAACCAGCCCTCGGCACGGAGCCACACCACCGGGCTCTGCCCGGTGATCGGGTCCGCCCACTCCATCTTCCGGGAGCAGTCGTTGGCGTGACGGTACAGACCCAGCTGCTCATCCCACAGCAGTTTGTGGGCGGCGGTAAACTGGTCCAGAATGTCGTCCCAGTGGTTCTCGCCGTTTTCTGCCAGGCAGGCGGCGTAGAAGGGCATCCCCATGTACAAGCCGTCCAGCCAGACCTGATCCGGATAGATGTCCTTGTGCCAGAAGTTCCCGGTGACGGTGCGGGGGTAGTCCGCCAGAATGCGGTAGGCGCGCTCCACGCCCTCTGCCCACCGTGCCTCCCCGGTAACATCCCGCAGGATCCTCATGGACTTGCCAAAACTCACCTTGTCGATGTTGTGTTCTCCGGGCACCCAGTTTGCCACCCTGCCGGCGTCGTCCATCAGGAAGGAAGCGTTCCGGCGCACCGGCTCCCGCCAACTTTCGCTGCCGGTGGCGCAGTACAGGTCCTCCGCCCCCACCATGCAAAGGTCGTCTTTATAATTCCAGAGCTTTTCGCTGAGGAACCGGGGAAAGACCCGGTCCAGATACTGTTCAAAATACTCCAGCCACATGCGTTTTATCTCCTTTTTTACAGTCCGGCAAAATCTGCCACCCGGTCCAGGATCTCCACAGCCTCTTTCCGGCTCACCGGACGCTCCGGGTCAAAGCGTCCATCCGCCTCCAGCTGCATGAATCCAAAATACAGCGCCCGCGCCGCATTGGTCCCGTAGTTGTTTGCCACCCGGTCCACGTCGGTGCACACCGGCATGGTACTGGATGCGTTGCGGTAGTTCACCCCGCACGCCTGCATTGCCACCGTTGCCATCTCCTGTCGGGAGATGGTGCGCCGGGGGGCAAAGCAGCCCTTTTCCAGCGGGAAGAACCGGTTTGCCGCTGCCCGGCGTGCCGCTTCTTCGGCGGTATCTGTCAGCTCCGGGGCAGGCAGCTGATCATCGGCGAGGGGCAGCAGCATCTGCGCTGCTTCCAGCCGGGTCACTGGCTCGCTGCCCCGCTCCAGCTCCGGGGCGTCCAGCATCCCACGGCAGTACAGCCGGGGAGCGGCTCCCTGCACCGGTGCCGGCAGCACCCGGTAGCTGCGGCTGCTCTCCCGGTCTCCGGCAGGGTTTGCGGCGCTGACCCGGAGGTATGCCGCCCCGTCAGGCACGGCGATGGTCTCTCCCCCGCCGCACCGGGTCCAGTTTTTGTTATCCTCAGACGCCTCCCAGCAGAAGGTCAGCGGCTCCTGTGCACCGCAGCTCTCGGCGCTGGCAGTGACCGTGCCTCCGATGTAGGGCACCCCCAGGATCCGGACATAGCCGGGACGGGGGAACCGTTTGCCGTTGATGGTAACATTTTCCACCACCGCGTCCTTCCAGTTCATGCTGCGCAGGCACTGGCGCACCCCGTCAATGGTGATGTTCCGCATCACCAGCCCGGTAATGGGCACCTCCGGGAATGCTTCCAGAAAAACGCCGTAATCTCCGCCGTGGGCGGTGATATTCTCCATGGTGATGTCCCGGAACACCGGCAGGCTGTCGCCGTTGCGCCCATCCTCGTAGAGCATGGTACCGTGGACCGCCGCCCCGTGGACGTGGTCCATCACACTGTCGCAGAGCATGACCCGCTCCACAGCGCCGCCCCGCCGGGCGTTGGTCTTGAGCCGCAGTGCATAGGTCAGGTTGGGGCTGGCGAATCGGTTGCCGCTGGCAAGCACATTGTAGATGCCGCCGCTCATCTCGCTGCCCAGCGCCACGCCGCCGTGACCGTCTGCAAAGTCGTTGTTTTCGATCAGGATGTTCCGGCAGGGCACATTTGCCTCTCTGCCGTCCCGGTCCCGCCCGGACTTCAGGCTGATACAGTCATCGCCGGTGTCAAAGCGGCAGTTTTTGATCCACACGCCGTTGCAGCTCTCCGGGTCGCAGCCGTCGTTGTTGGCACCGTGACTGGAAAGGGTCACCCCGTCCACCACCACGCTGCTGCATAGCACCGGGTTCAGCTGCCACATGGGGCTGTTGCGGAGGGTGACCCCCTGCAGCAGCACCCGCTGGCAGCGGATGGGCTGAAAGAAGTTGGGGCGCAGGTAGTGTCCTTCGCCAAAGATGCGCCGATCCACCGGCACCCCGCCCAGATTCATGCTGCGCAGGGTTCTGCGGTCGGCAAGCTGCAGGTCCGGCTTGTTTTCAGACCAGGAGGTCTCCACCTGATGATGCCAGTTCCACCAGTGGTCTGCATCGGCGCCGCCGTCCAGCACCCCCTTGCCGGTAACGGCAATGTCCTGTGCATCACAGGCATACAGCAGGGCGCTGAAGTTGTAGCAGGGACTTGCCTCCCAGTGGGAGAACACCAGCGGGTAGTTTTCTGCCGGGTCATCGGGCACAAACTGCACCAGAGTATCCTCCGATGCAAGGTGCAGCTCCACGCCGTTTTTCAGGTGCAGCGCACCGGTGCGGTAGACGCCCGGCTGCAGGACCAGCGTTCCGCCTCCCCGCCAGCTGAGGTCGTCGATCGCCTGCTGCAGCTGTCGGGTCTGCATCTGTCCCGACACCGGCTCCACCTGCATCCAGTTTTTGCCGATGCAGGGCAGCTGGATCTGGGACAGAATGGTATTGCGCAGCTCGTTTTTGTTCATGGGGAAAACTCCCTTACTCTTTGCTATTGATGGAATGCTCCAAAAGAAATGTCAGATATTCTGCAAGGTCTTCTTCGTGCCACTGGTGAGTGCCGGGGCAGATCTGGTGCCGGAGGTACGCCTCGGCGGCGATTTCCACCTGCTCCTGAGCGTTTACCACGCCCCGGGGACCGTTGAGCCGGTCCTCCCGGCAGGACTGCACCCACAACGGGCGGGGTGCAATGAGGCTGGCAATATCGCCCATGTCCAGATGCTCCCACAAGTGGGGCACATAGTTGCAGGAACAGTTGTTGTTCAGGGTCAGCAGGGCGTCCCGGTAGCCGTACATATAGCCGCTGATGGCGGCAAACTTTACCCGGTCGTCCAGCGCCGTCAGCCACAACGTCTGCATCCCGCCGCCGGAAAACCCCACGGCCCCCAGACGGTCTGTGTTGAAGCGCCGGTCCTCTTCCAGCCAGCCGATGAGTCTTGCCAGGTCCCAGGTCAGCATCCCCAGTACCGGGATGCCCAGAGGCTCTCCCATGTGTGCCAGCCGGTAGCAGTCGCCCTTCAGTCCTTCCGGCAGCCGCCGGGTGTCCTCCGGGTCCTCCCGCCGCTCTCCAAAGCCCCGGCAGTCCGGACACACCGTCACGCAGCCCTGTTTTGCCAGCTGCAGACCGTAATCGTAATGGTAGTGGTCGATCTTTTCGGTAATGGGCGGGTAGTCCCGCACACCGGCGACCGAGTACTTTCCGGCACCGTTGTGCCCCGGAGGGCAAAGGATCACCGGGGTGTCCTTTCCAGCGCCGACAGGCGCCAGAAGGAACAGGGTCATCCAGACCTCCGGTTCCACCTGGATCCTCCAGTGCTCCCGGCGGATACCCTCCTCTGTGAAGACGGTCTCCATTCGGCGAGCATCTTGTATATCACGTTCCATTTTACATGTTCCCAACAGGGAATGCAGGAGGCTTCGGGTATCTTCCCGCCATTGCCGGAATTCCTCCGGGGTGCTGCCCCGGAAAGCGTCCTGCCGGGCGTAGCGGTCGTACTTGCGCAGCATGGAGGCAAAGGAACCGTAGACCCGCTCCTGGGCAGGCAGCTGTACCGGATCAGTCATCGTTCACGTCCACATTTGCGGCAGTGGGGGCAGGGTTCTTTGCCGCCTTCTTCGCCTTCAGATGATCGGAGATGTAGGGCCAGAACACGCAAAGTACCGAGATGATCAGCAGGATCAGGGAGATGGGACGGGTAAAGAAGGGGGCATAGCTGCCGTGGGCGTAGCTGATGCCCTGACGGAAGTACCGCTCCAGCTTGCTGGACAGGATGAACGCCAGCACCAGCGGGCTGGTGGGCAGACCGGCAACGCTCATGAACAGGGACAGCAGGCACAGTGCCAGCATGACGTAGATGTTGAACATGGTGTTGGAGATGCCGTAGCCGCCGATGAAGCTGATGACCAGAATGACGGTATACAGGTAGTGATAGGGAATCTTGAGGATGTAGGGGAACCAGCGCTTGGTGACGATCTGGATCAGGTAGGTGACGATGGCGGACACCATGACGCAGGCAAAGATCAGCATGGCAAGGTCCGGCTGCTCGGTCATGAACAGAGGTCCAGCCTGCAGACCGTGGATGGTCAAACCTGCGATCAGCATAGCGGTGATGCCGTCACCGGGGATGCCCAGAGCCATCATGGGGATCAGAGCTCCGCCCAGAGAAGCGTTGTTTGCAGTCTCGGATGCCCACACGCCGGCGGGGTTGCCCTTGCCAAAGCTTTCGGGATCCTTGCTGATGCCCTTGGCATAGCCATAGGCGACCATGTTGGAGATGCCGGAGCCCATGCCGGGCAGGAAGCCGATCCACAGACCGGAAGCGAATGCAAAGATAATGGTCTTGCTGTTTTCGATGATGTCCTTGAAGCCGATGCCAAGCCCCTTCATGTTCTTGACGTCCACATCGGGCATCTTTGCCTCGCCCTTGGCGTTGTCACGGATGATCTGGCACATGGCGAACATACCCAGCATCTGTGCAACGGTACTGATGCCGGAGGTGAGGTACACATTGCCAAAGGTGAAGCGGGTAGCGCCGTTGATGGGGTCCATGCCGACGCAGCCCATGAGCAGACCGATACCGGCGGACATGATGCCCTTGAAGATGTTGCCCTTGGACAGGGAGGCAATAAGAGTAATGGCGCAGAAGCACAGGGAGAAGTATTCCCAGGGTCCCAGATGCAGAGCCGCCTCTGCGATCACCGGGGACAGCACGGTGGCGATCGCCACAGAGCACACGGTGCCGATGAAGGAAGCGGTCATGCCGATGCCCAGCGCCTTGCTTGCCTGTCCCTTTTGGGTCATGGGATAGCCGTCAAAGCAGGTGGCAATGGCAGAGGAAGAACCGGGGATGCCGATGAGCACCGCCGAGATAAAGGTACCGGACACGCCGCCGATCCAGATGGCAAGCAGCATGACAAAGGAAGTCTCGGTGGAAAGACCAAAGGTGATGGGCAGCAGCAGAGCGATGCCCAGGGTAGCGGACAAACCGGGGATTGCACCAAAGACGATGCCTAACGCGACCATGGCAAAGATCAGCAGCAGGTTTAGCGGCTTCATGCAGACCAGTAAAGCAGAAAGATATGCAGCCATTTATTTTCCCTCCTTAGCCGCCGAACAGAACGCCGGCAGGCAGCTTGATCTGGAATGCGAACACGAACATGGCGTACAGCGCCGCCGTTACCACCACCGAGATGATAGCGGTGGACACCGGCTTGACCTCGCTGTTGCCCTTGAGGTCATAGATGAACGCTGCAGTAGCAAAGGGGGTGGTGATCACAAAGCCCAGATAGGTCATAGCAACGGCGTAGAGCACCAGCATCAAAAAGCTCTTGGTGACCTTGAGCACGCCGCCCTTGGGGAAGTAGGGCTTTTCTTCCTTGGCACGGTCCTTGTAGCCCCGGATGATCAGAGCAATGGAGCTGATGCCGATGAGGAACAGCGCCACAAAGGGCAGCAGACGGGGACCCGGCTCCAGTAGCTTTGCCGGCTGGCGTACTTGCAGGGTCATAAAGCAGAAAAAGACACAGGTGAGCAGACCCACGATGCCTGTGACCATGTCACGTCTCATTTTCATATGTAAAACACCTCTTTTTTCTCAAAAATAGCCACTTTAAATCGATCCTGCGCAGATCCAGTGCGGATGATCTCTATTTATAGCAATTCAACTTTTTAATGCAACAGCAACAACGTTGAATTGCATATCGCAAATATGCTGTTTGAATGTTGCGCTAATTTCTTAACTTGCGATAATTCAGCCCGTATCAGCCCTGAACGTACATATCCAGGCTCTTTGCGATCTCTACCAGCTCGTCGTACTCCTTCTGGTGCAGCTCCTCGGACTCCTCCAGATCGTGCCAGCCGGGGATGTGACCGATGCCCGCAATGCCCTCGTTGACGGTGGGATCCTCCACCACAGCCTGCATGGCAGCGTTCATTTCCTTTACCATGGTCTCGTCCATGCCGGAAGGCCCCATCAGGTAGTGGTAGACCAGCATATAGCAACCCTGGAAGCCCTGCTCCTGCAGAGTCTTGTAGTTCTCCGGCAGCTCTGCGGGGTACTCGCTGATGGTGATACCGTCGCCTGCCACGGTGCCGATGACTTTCAGCTTACCAGCCTTCTCGTACTCCTGTGCGTTGCCCAGACCTACGACGCCGATGTCGATGAAGCCGCCGGCGAGGTTGGTGAGACGGTCGGACTCAGAAGCGCACTCCACCTTGTTCAGCTCGATGCCCAGAACGCTGCACAGCTTGCCGAACAGGAAGGTGTTGGCACCTGCAGCAGGCATACCTGCGTTCAGCTCGTTGGGGTGAGCCTTTGCGTACTCCACAAATCCATTGAAGTCATCGTAGGGAGCATTCTTGGGCACTGCCAGGGTGGAGAAGCCGTTGTCCTCCAGGCAGGCGATGAGGGTCAGGTCGGTCATGGGGTTGACCTGTGCGTTGCCGGTGATGTACTGGATGTTCAGAGCGGAGGTGGCGACCATCAGGGTGGTGCCATCGGGCTTTGCATTTGCCACGGTCTGGTGACCCACGGTGTTGGAGTCGTAGTTGGTAACGGTGGTCTTGAGACCGTAGATGCGGTTCAGGCCCTCACTATAGTAACGGATCGCCAGATCGGATCCGCCGCCTGCCTTGCCGGGAACTGCCAGCGTGATGGTCTCCTTCTTGGGGAAGCCGATGTCGTCAGCGGCAGCTGTGCCGGCTGCGGATGCAGCAGTGCTGGCGGAGGAAGCGGTGCTGGAGCTGGAGCCGCCGCAGGCGGACAGGGCGAGGGCTGCAGCAGCAACAGCGCTGCCCTTGAGCATGGATCTTCTGGTGATCTTCTTCATTGTTAGTCTACTTCTTTTCTGGTGATCATTCTGCGTTGGTTGAGGTATCACCCTCTCTGTGCTTTCATTGTACAACCTGCCGCTTCACTTTACGATACACAAGAATTCCATTTTTTCATAACGATTTGTTCACAGCAGCTTGCAATTCCTTTTGTGGTCTTTTATACTTATTATGGAAAAACTTTTCCATATTCCCCAGCACTTTGCAGATTTCTGGCTAAAATCCGACTTTTTACCATTTTGTAATAAAAGGAAACTGCTATGAACACCCGTCAGTATTATTACCTTTCCACCATTGCAAATTATGGCAATCTGAGCCATGCGGCGCAGGCGCTCCACGTCTCCCCCTCGGCGCTGAGCAAGTTTCTGGCAGAGTGCGAGCGCACCTTTGGCTTTGCTTTGTTCCTGCGGTACAACCGCCGCCTGTACCCCACCGCCGTGGGACGGTATGTGGTGGAATGCGCCCAGAAGATCCTTGACGAGCAGAACCGTATGTTGCTGACCGTGAAAGAGGTCACCGGCGGCAACCGCAAGGCGATCCGTCTTGCCACCGCCCCCAACCGCGGTGCCATCATCTTCAGCAAGATCTACAACCAGTTCTCCCGCCGGTACCCGGATATCTCCCTGAGCCTCGCCGAGCTATATGCCGCCGAGCAGCCGGGAGCCATCGCCCGGGGGCTGGTGGACCTGGCACTGGGCGCCGGTGCCACCAGCAGCGAGGTCACCGACATCCCCATTGCCCACGAAGAACTACTGGTGTCCCTGCCTGCCTCCCACCCACTGGCAAAGCAGGAGACCATCCATCTGGCAGACCTGCGGGACACTCCCTTTGTATTGCAGGGTCCCCGTCACAGCATCCGGCTCATTGCAGAGCAGCTTTTCCAGCAGGCGGGGTTCCAGCCCGTAGTCGCCTTTGAGTCCAACGACGTTATCCTGCTCGACTCCATGATGCATCAGGCAGTGGGAGTGGGGCTGGTAAGTAATGCCCACGTATTTCCCTGCAGCGAACTTGCCTACCGTCCGCTGGATCCTCCTGTGCACCAGACCCTGCACCTGCGTTTCCCGCTGGGGCACACCCTTACGGAGCCGGAGCGGTACCTGGCAGGTCTGCTGATCACCGAACGCCTCCACGATCCCCGGTACAAGCCCACCGACGCCCCGCTGGTGGACCAGCTGCTGCAGGAAGTGCTCTCACCCTCTCAGCTGGCAGACACCGGCAGCCTGCCCCGGGAGGCAGTGGGTACCGCTCTGCAGACCATGCAGGAGGTGAACCTTGACAGCCGGGTGATGGAGTATTTGATCTCCATCGTGGAGGAGCAGAGTCTTTCCCGGGCGGCAGAGCGGCATTTTTTGGCGCAGTCCGCCCTTTCCCGCCATCTACGTGCCGTGGAGGAGATGGTGGGCACTCCCCTGTTCACCCGGGAGCACAACCGGCTGCGTCCCACCAGTGCCGGAACCATCTTTGTAAACAACGCCCGGAACATCCTCCACATCGAAAACGAGATGTTTGTCCACACCAAGTCCTACCGGCAGGGACGCGGCGGCAAACTGTATATCAGCTGTGACCCCCTGTTTGCCGAGGCGCTGCGGGACCACGCCCTGCCTGCATTCTGCGCCCGGCACCCGGATATCCAGCTGACCATCCGTGAGGAGAACCGGGAGCAGACCTTGGAATCCCTTATGAACTCCTCCACGGATCTGGGCATCTTTCTTTCCTCCCAGCCCCGGCAGGACCTGCTGCACTGTCAGGTACTGACCCTTACGGAGATGGTCTACTGCTTTGCCCCCTGCCGCTGCCCGGAGGGATGGCAGCCCGGGGATCTGTTCCCCGGGGGGCTGGACCCCCGCCCCCAGCTGATGGCACCGGCAGGCTCCACCCTCCGGACCCTGCAAGACGCCCTGCTGCCCCAGATGTTCGGGCAGCTGCCCCCCGCTGCCTGTGAGGCGGATACCTCCATCCTGCGGCAGCTAGCAAATCTTGGCATTGCCGATTCCCTGCTGCCCCTGAACCTGATGGAGCGCCGCCACCATCCCCGGTGCGCTGCGTTGGCCCCGCCCCAGCCTTTGTATCTGCTGCTGGCACACCATGTAGGACGCACCCTGCCCCCGGTGACCGGCGAGCTGATGGAACTGATCCGCACCTTCCTTACCGATGTGCTGGAGCGCATTGCCGATGGCTGCGGCCTGAGCCGGGAGGAATGGAGGGCCGCTGTGGCCAACAGCTTCATGGTGTCGGCGGACAACGCCCACGCCATTCATCCCGCCCACCCGGAGTACGCCGATCAGGGGGAGTTTCCGGTGCTGGGCGGTGGCGTTGTCATCAAGTACAACGCCAACCAGCGCTATACCACGGACACCGTGTCCGCCGCTGTGTTTCAGAGCATCTGCCGACGGGCGGATGTTCCCGTGCAGCGCTACAGCAACCGGGCGGACCTGCCCGGCGGCTCCACATTGGGGAATATCTCCACAGCGCACTTCTCCGTTCCCACGGTGGACATCGGCCTGCCCCAGCTTGCCATGCACAGCGTTTGCGAAACGGCGGGGGCGGCGGATACCGCGTACCTGATTCGGGCTATGACCGCTTATTTTTCCGCTTCGTTCCATTATGACAGTGACGGAGGCATTCTGCTGTAAGGAGGTAGAAGATGAAGCTGCTGTTCAAGCAAAGATTTTTTTCGTGGTTTGACAGCTACGATATTTATGACGAGGCGGGGAACACCGTCTATACTGTGGAGGGCAAGCTGGCGTGGGGCCACTGCCTTCACATTCTGGATGCTGCCGGGAATCACATCGGCACCGTGCAGCAGAAGGTGCTGACGTTCCTGCCGAAGTTCGAGCTGTATGAGCATGACCAATGCATCGGCTGCATCCAGAAGGAGTTCACATTCTTTTCACCGCGCTTTGATATCGACTGCAACGATGTCACCGAGAGCACTGACACGGACCGCCCGCCGGTAAAAGACGGTTTCTGCTCGATTCATGATGGATGCATGCACGCCTGCGGCCATGACGGCCACGCGTCTCTCGGACTTCACACCTGTATTGCCTTAAATGAGATCAAAGATGAGCTCTCCGGAACCATCAAAGTCATCTTCCAGCCGGCGGAGGAAGGTGTCCGTGGCGCCCAGTCTATCGTGGAGGGCGGAATTCTTGACGATGTAGATTATTTTCTCACCGGTCATCTCGGAATGGGATGGAAAACAGGTTCCCTGGTGGCTCTCTCCAGGGGATTTCTCTCCACAACAAAGGTGGACGCGGAATTTAAGGGAATTTCCGCCCACGCAGGAATGTCCCCGCAGGACGGAAAGAACGCAATCCTCGCGGCATGCTCAGCCACTCTCGCCATGCATACCGCCTGCCAGGATTCCAGAGGCGCGTCCCGAATCAATGTGGGGACGATTGAGGGCGGCAGCGGACGAAATGTGGTCCCGGCTGATGCTCTGATCCGCTTCGAAACCCGGGGTGAAACAGCCGATATTCAGAATCTTGTCCTCAAAAAAGCCATGAACGCCGCAAAAGGGGCTGCGGAGATGTTCGACTGTTCCGTGGATACAAAGATCATGGGCAGCGCATCCAGCGCCGACAGCGACCCTGAAATGGAACCATTCATCCACGCGGGTGCTTCCAGAGTCGCCGCCATCACCAACTATGTAAGAGAAGCCGCTTTCTCCGGCTCCGAGGACGCCACCTACCTGATGGCGAAAGTCCAATCCCACGGTGGAAAAGCTCTACGAGGGATGCAGGCGGGCACGGGAGGGCAAGGTGGAACTGATCCTGGCCGTGGGCGGCGGCAGTGTGTCCGACTGCTGCAAGGTCATCTCCGCCCAGACTATGCTGGATGAGGACATCTGGGAGATGGAATATACAAAACACGCTCTGCCCACAAAGTTCATTCCCCTGGGCACCATCGTCACCGTGTTCGGCACCGGCTCGGAGATGAACAACGGCGCCGTTATCACCCACGAGGAAAAGAAGATCAAGGGCGCCCTCTGGGGTGCCCAGGCGGACTTTGCGTTTTTTGACCCCAGCTACACCCTGTCTGTTCCCATGAAGCAGGTCATCTCTGGGGCCTTCGACACCCTGAGCCACGCCATGGAAACCTACTTCGGCAAGCCGGATGAAAACAACCTCTCGGATGACATCAATGAGGCCGTCATGCGCAGCGTTATCCGCAATATCCGCGTTTTGTTGGCCGACCCGGAGAATTACGACGCCAGAAGTGAGTTGGCGTGGGCGTCTGCGATGGCGGAGAACGGCGAGCTGAAGATCGGCAAGGTCACGGACTTCCAGTGTCATCAGATTGAGCACCAGTTGGGCGCCTGCTTGGCGGTCATCCATCCCGTTCTGTACCGCCACATCTACAAGTCCGGCGCGGCGCGGTTTGCCCGCTGGGCGAAAAATGTCTGGGGCATTACGCCCAAGGACAGCGACGAGGAGACTGCTATTGCCGGTATCGACGCGCTGGCTGCGTTCATTAAGGAGATCGGTCTGCCCACCAGCTTTACCGAGTTGGGCATCCCCGCTGACACCGACTTCCGCGCCATTGCGGATTCCACCAACATCACCGCAGGCTGCTGCAAAAAGCTGACCCACGATGAAATTTACGAAATTCTGACCCAGTGCAGGTGATGGGGCGGAAACTG
>ENA-UEPJ01003013-UEPJ01003013.1-human-gut-metagenome-genome-assembly--contig:-NODE-3013-length-15896-cov-9.745622_pt1 | contig 15896 bp, 9 predicted proteins | sample MGYA00242890_ERZ507896 | MGnify/ENA primary metagenome ERZ507896 (study PRJEB26167, sample SAMN06115508) | human gut metagenome | host: Homo sapiens | place: China:Qinghai | collected 2015-08-20... | reverse complement strand
CGGGGCAACACGGTGAGCCACCTGACCTACATCGGCGACAGCGACGTGGGCAAGTACTGCAACTTCGGCTGCGGCACCGTCACCTGCAACTATGACGGCAAGGATAAGTTCCGCACCCAGATCGGCGATTACTGCTTCATCGGCTGCAACACCAACCTTGTGGCTCCGGTCAAGGTGGGCGATGGTGCCTACACCGCCGCCGGCAGCACCATCACCAAGGATGTGCCCGCGCAGGCACTGGGCATCGCCCGGGAGCGCCAGACCAATCTGGACGGCTGGGCAGAGCCCAAGATGGAAGCCTACATCGCCAAAAAGCAGAAGCTGGAAAACGAGCAGAGCAAGTAATGCTCTGCCTGAAAGGAGCTGCGTATGAAGCCTGAAAGCTTTCGCAAGCAGGCGCTGAGCCTGATCCTTTTCTTCGCGGCTGTTGCCGCCGTGTTCGCCCTGACCCGTCTGCGCAGCGACCCCGCTAAAAAACAGGCGGAGTTCGTGGTGCAGCAGCTGCTCTCCTGCTCCTCTGCCGTGGAGCAGGCCGTGGACGCCGCCGCGCCCACCGGCAGTGAGCCGGGGCTTGTTGCGGTAGATACTGATGGGCTGTACACCTTTCTTCAGGCGCAGCTGGGCGATGCCATGACAGCCGACTGCCTGAACAAAGTCATGGCGAACCGTCTGCCCACCCGCATCACCGCACTGGCCGGGCAGTCCGGCGACAAGCTGACGCCCGCTGACCTCACCCTGAAAAAGCACGCCGGGGCAGAAAACTGCTACGACTTTTCCGCCGCCCTGCTGACCGCCACGGACAGCACCGCCGCCGCGCAGGTATCCGGTACCATCACCATGGTGAAGGAGGACGGCCGCTGGAAGGCCGCCGCCATCACGCTGAACTTGTAATATAATGCTTTTCTGCCCTTGTGCCTTGCGGCATGGGGGCATTTTTTGCCCATTTCGCTTATAATGTATATCTTTTTGCGCGCGCGTATGTTATACTTAGATGTTGTATCACACTATTATCAAGAAAAGGTATTATCATATCATGAATGAAAACGATATCTGGCTCATTGCAGGGCTGGGCAATCCCGAAGCAAAGTACGATGGCACCCGCCACAACGCCGGTTTTGCCGCGCTGGACGCGCTGGCCGACAAATGGAACATCTCTGTGGGCAAGACCAAGTTTCAAGGCCTGTGGGGACAGGGCGAGGTGGACGGCCACAAGGTGGTGCTGCTGAAGCCCCTGACCTACATGAACCTTTCCGGCGATTCTATCGCCCCCATGGCGGGCTTTTTCAAGATCCCTGCCGACCATGTGCTGGTGCTGTGCGATGACATCACCCAAGCCCCCGGCAAGCTGCGTATTCGTCCCTCCGGCTCTGCGGGCGGGCATAACGGCCTGAAGAGCATCATTGCCCGGCTGGGCGGGGAGAATTTCCCCCGCATCCGCATCGGCATCGGCGCAAAGCCCCACCCGGACTACGACCTTGCCGCATGGGTGCTGGGCAAGTTCCCGCCGGAGGACGCCAAGGCCATCGCCGACCGCTACCCCGACCTTGAAGCCGCCGCAAAGCTTATCATGGACGGTAAGCTCAGTCTGGCACAGAGCAAGTATAACGGGTAAAAATCATTCTCCCGCATCCTGACAGGAAAGGAGGTTTTTCCATGTACGAAGCCTTACTCAAGGCCACACCGGAATATCAGAAGGTCGCCGCAAGCTTTGGCTCGGCAGGGCCTGCGGCGCTGTTCGGTCTGCCGCCCGCAGGCCGGGCGCTGCTGTATGCCGCCCTGCAAAAGGACCTTGGGCGGGTGCTGTGCATCGTGACCCCCGGCGAAGCCGAAGCCACCCACTTTGCGGACGACCTCAAGGCGCTGGGGCTTACTGCTGCAGTGTTCCCGCCCCGGGACTTTATGCTGCGCCCGGTGGAGTGTGCAGGCCGCGAATACGAGTACCGCCGCCTTTCGGTGCTGGGTGCACTGGCAGGCGGGCGGCTGCAAGCCGTCTGCGTGCCCGCCGAAGCCCTTTTGCAGTACACCGTGCCCCGGGCAGAATTCATCCAGAACACCCTCACCTTAAAGCCCGGCATGGTGTATAACCGCGAAGCGCTGGTGGCGCGGCTGTTTGCCGCCGGGTATGTGCGGCGCAGTCAGGTGGACGGCCCGGGGCAGTTCAGCGTGCGCGGCGATATCGTGGATATCTACGCGCCGGATATGCGTCAGCCCGCCCGCGTGGAGTACTGGGACGACGAGATCGATTCCATGTCCTCCTTTGACCTGCTGACCCAGCGGCGGGACGGCGCACTGGAAAAAATATACCTTTCCCCCGCCCGCGAGGTGCTGTTCGGCAGCACCGCCGAGACCGCCGAGGCGCTGCGCAGCGCCATCAAAAAGGCGCGCGGCAAGCGCCGCACCGCGCTGGAAAAGGCCACCGAAGCCGACCTTTCCCAGCTGGATTCCGGCATGATGCCGGAGGCCATGGATAAATATTACGGCATCCGCTACCCTGCCCCGGCCACGCTGCTGGATCATCTGGACGCGCCGCTGTTCATTCTGGACGAAGTGGGCGGCATCCGGGATGCCCAGAAAGCCACCGAGTTCCGCCGCAGCGAGGAGCTGACCGGGCTGCTGGAAGAGGGCGTGCTCTGCCCCGGGCTGGACGTGCTGTACCAGACCATGGACGATCTTGTCATTGCCGCCCAGAACCACAGCACCCTGCTGTGTGAGAAATTCCTGCGCGGGATGAACGAGTTCAAACTGAAGGATCTCATCAACGCCGAAGCCTTTGCCGCCCCCAACTGGAACGGCGACCTTGCCTCCCTGCGGGAGGATCTCGACCCGCTCATCGCTCAAGGCTACGCCGTTACCCTGTTTGCCGGTACGCCCAAGGGCGCAGCTGCCCTGACCCGCGACCTTGCCGACAAGGGCTATTCCGTGAGCATGAGCCGGGATGTGCGCCCCGCCAAGGGCATTTTGCAGGTGCTGCCCGGACACCTGACCGCCGGGTGTACCTTCCCCTTTGCCCACGCAGCGGTGCTTTCCAGCCGCCGCCACGGGCTGGACGAGGAAGCCGCCGCCGAAGCCAAAAAGCGCAAGAAGAATAAAAACGCCCTGTCCAGCCTTTCGGACATCAAGCCCGGGGACTATGTGGTGCACCAGAGCCACGGCATCGGGATGTACGCCGGTATCCAACGGCTGGAAGTGCAGGGCGCTACCAAGGACTACCTCAAGGTGCAGTATTCCGGCTCCGACGTGCTGTATGTGCCGGTGACCCAGCTGGACCTGCTCAGCCGCTACACCGCCCCCGGCGACGAGGAAAAGGTAAAGCTTGCAAAGCTGGGCGGCACCGAGTGGCAGCGCACCCGCGCCAAGGTGAAAAAGGCCACCGAGGAGATGGCGCAGGAGCTGATCGAGCTTTACGCCCGCCGCCGTCAGGCCACGGGCTACGCCTTCCCGCCGGACGGCGACTGGCAGCGGGACTTTGAGACCCGCTTTGACTACGACGAGACCGACGACCAGCTGCACGCCACCGCCGAGATCAAGCAGGACATGGAAAAGGGCTACCCCATGGATCGGCTGCTCTGCGGCGATGTGGGCGTGGGCAAGACCGAGGTGGCGCTGCGCGCCGCCTTCAAGTGCATCATGGGCGGCAAGCAATGCGCCCTGCTGGCACCCACCACCCTGTTGGCGTGGCAGCACTACAACACCCTGCTCTCCCGCATGGAGGCTTTCCCAGTGAAGATCGGGATGCTGTCCCGCTTCCGCACCGCCAAGCAGCAAAAGGAGACCCTGCGCGGCCTGCAGGCCGGCAGCGTGGATATCGTGGTGGGCACCCACCGGCTGCTGTCCAAGGACGTAAAGTTCCACGACCTCGGCCTTGTCATCATCGACGAGGAACAGCGCTTTGGCGTGAAGCACAAGGAAAAGCTGAAGGAGAACTTCATCGGGGTGGATATGCTCACCCTGTCGGCTACCCCCATCCCCCGCACCCTGAACATGGCCATGAGCGGCATCCGGGATCTTTCCACCATCGAGCAGCCGCCCATCGAGCGGCAGCCGGTGGAGACTTTTGTGCTGGAATATAACGATGTCATCCTTGCCGAAGCCATGAAGAAAGAACTTGCCCGGGGCGGGCAGGTGTACTACCTGCACAACCGGGTGGACAACATTGAATCCTGCGCCGCCCATGTCAGCCAGATGGTGCCGGGTGCGCGGGTAGGCATTGCCCACGGCAAGATGACCGAAGAAGAGCTGAACCCCGTGTGGCAGCACCTGCTGAACGGCGAGATCGACATTCTGGTCTGTACCACCCTCATCGAGACCGGCATTGATGTGCGCAACTGCAACACCCTCATCATTGAGGACGCCGACCGCATGGGTCTGGCACAGCTGTACCAGATCCGTGGGCGGGTGGGACGCTCCGGCCGCAAAGCCTACGCCTACTTCACCTTCCGCCGGGACAAGACCCTGACCGATATCGCCCAGAAGCGGCTTTCCGCCATCCGGGAGTTTACCGCTTTCGGCTCCGGCTTCCGCATCGCCATGCGGGATCTGCAGATCCGCGGCGCGGGCAGTCTGCTGGGGCACAGCCAGCACGGCCACATGGAAGCCGTGGGCTACGACCTCTACGTTAAAATGCTGGGACAGGCCATCTCCCGGGCACGGGGCGAGCCTGTCCAGCGGGACAAGAGCGATTGTCTTGTGGACCTGCGGGTGGACGCCTTCATCCCGGAAAAGTATATCCCGGACGGCGCGGGGCGCATCGAAGCTTACAAGCGCATTGCCGCCATCCAGACCCCGGAGGACGCCGCCGATGTGCTGGACGAGCTCATTGACCGCTACGGTGACCCGCCGCCCTCGGTGAGTGATCTGGTCAACGTCTCCCTTGTCCGCGTGCAGGCCGCCGCCGTGGGCGTGTACGAGGTGACCCAGAAGAAGGACACCCTCGTGCTGAACCTAGAAACGCTGGAACTTGCCATGATCCGCGGCCTGCTGCAGGCTTTCAATGGCCGTGTCACCGCCGGAGCGGGCAGCAAACCCTATCTCTCGGTGGTATTGCAGCCGGACGAAAAGCCGCTGGAACTGCTGCAAAGCATCCTGAAAGCCATGGATGCCATTTTGAACAACAAGGAGCCAAACCAATGAAAAAGAAACTGCTTGCGCTGGTATGCGCACTTGCACTGACCGTCAGCCTTGTAGGCTGTGTATTCTCCACCCCGGACACCGTGGGCAAGATCGGCGATTTTGAGGTGACCAGCGGCTTATATCTGCTGGCGCAGTACGATGCCTATCAGCAGGCTGCACAGCTGGCAGGCTCTGAGCAGGACGCCAGCAAGGTAAAGTCCTTCCTTAAGGCCACCATCACCACCGATGCCGACACCGGCGAGACCGCCGTGGTAAAGGACTATGTGGCGCAAAAGACCCTTGAGACCCTGCAGACCCTTGCCGCTGTGGATGCCCGCTTTACCGAGCTGGGCGGCGAGCTGACCGAGGAGCAGAAGTCCGCCGCCGACAGCTACGCCCAGCAGCTGATGGATAACTACGGCGACACCTACACCGCCAACGGCATCGGGCTGGAGACTTTGAAGCTGTTCCAGCAGCTGCAGTACAAGCACACCCTGCTGCTGGATCTTGTCTACGGTAAAAACGGCGAGACCCCTGTGGAGGACGGCGAGCTGACCGAGCATCTGGACAGCACCATGTACGAGATCGGTTTTATCACCGTGCCGCTGTACAACACCAGCACCTTCGCCTTTGCCAGCGACGACCAGAAGGCCGAGATGCTCTCCCTTGCCCAGAAGGCTGCGGACAGCTACAACGCCAGCGCCCCGGAGGACACTTCCAGCCAGCTGACCACCTTTAACAGCATCGCAAGCAGCGCACTGACCGGGATCTGTGCTGTGCTGGATGCAGAGGTTCCCTCCACCAGCACCCTGCAGACCGACCTGCTGAGCGAAAGCGACCTGACCGACGCCTTTACACAGGAGGGTGCCGCCGACACCCTGCGCGGCCTTGCCTACGGGCAGGCAGCCGCTATCCAGTACACCGGCTACGCCCTGATGCTGGCCGTCCGTCTGGACCCGCTGGGCGTTTCCACGCTGGATGCTCTGCGCAGCCAGATCCTGAGCGACCTGAAGGGCGAGGAGTTGGACGACGCCCTTGCCGCCTACGGTGCCCAGCTGGCGAGCACCCTGAACAGCTCTGCCATGAGCAAGCTGCCCGCCACCAAGATCGTGAACAACACCAGCGCCAACAGCTGATAACAGTATAAAAATCGCAAAATGGGGTCGGGGAAAATCCCGACCCCATTTTTTATTATAGAACTACAAAGCAGACCCAGCAGGCTCTTTCGGAGCCGGTGCCGGGTCTGCTTTATATGTTAGAAAGTCAGGGAATGCCGCCAAGGAAACAGAGTCTTAGCGTACATCACTTCTCGTTCTCGTAGCTGAGGACAGCGTAGGGGTAGAAGATGTTGGCATCCAAGTAGCCTGCCCAGCGGCCGGGCTTGCGGGTGTAGTAGCCGATGGGAATATCGCCCCGGATGACGCCCTTGACCAGAATGAGCATATGGCGGAGGTACTCCACGCTGAAGGGGTTCAGGTTCTCCCAGTGGCCCGTCAGCAGCTCGTAGTCCACATCCTCGTTCCGCAGCAGCACCTCTGCCATGAAGTGCTCCAGACTCGGCAGATAGGTGTCGGTGGCAGCTTCCATCATGAACAGGTCGCCAGAACCAACGGCGTCACCGGTAAAGATGTAGTCCTTGTAGAAGAACACCACAGAGCCCTTGGTGTGGCCCGGCACGTCCACCACTTCCAGCTCCTCAGAGCCGATGCGGACCGTGTCACCATCTACGATGTTCACCAGCTTCAGGTCCTCGGCGGTGAGACCGAAGAATTTCTGCATGCTGGAGATCAGGTCCTCCCGGTCATCGGGGTGGATATAGGTGCGGCGGACCTTGCCGGACTTCAGCAGGGAGGGGATGCCCAGAATGTGGTCGCCGTGCTTGTGGGTCAGCAGGATATCCAGCTCTGCGTCAGGGTTGGTCAGCACGTTTTCCCGCAGGTAGGCATAAAGGTCTGCTGCGCCGGAGCCGCCCATGGCGGTGTCAATGACCAGGGCTTCCTTGCCCAGATCCAGCACCCACAGGGTGTCCATGCCAAAGTCCATAACACGGGTGATGTTGTACTTTACCGGGTAGTGACTGAACATCATGTTGGGGTTTAGCTTGCCGTGCTGGGTCCGGGTGAGGGACTGGGTGAACATCCAGTTATAGGGGGTGCCGATGCTGTACACCCGCTCCCAGACCTTGTGGGGCTCCGGCATGGAACCGGCGGTAAAGCCCTCGTACTTCACGCAGGAGCAGCCGGCATCCTTCAGGGCCTGCACAGCCTTGGCGGTCTCAGCCTCGGGCATCTCGGGGTCATCCTTGCAGTGGTAGGCCCAGACAGGGGTGTTCTTGATGGCCTCAAATGCGCCGGGGACGTTGTACCACTGGGCAGGCACCATGCCGCACATGGGGATGGCAGCGGCAAAGTAGTAGGGGTAGGCCAGGATCATGTTCCAGACACCGGTACCGCCCATGGACATACCCTCGATGTAGATACGGTCCGGGTCGATGCGGTGGGCAGCCACATAGCTGTCGATAGCAGACTTCAAGGCCGTAACGGTGTCCGGGTCGGTCCAGTTCTTGCCGGGGCACTGGGGTGCAAACAGGTAGGTGGGGTTCTTCTGGATCATTTCGTCAGAAATGTAGAAGGTGGCACCGTCGTTGGCGGTAAGCTGAGTGCCGTTGGGGCCCACACCGTCCTCACCGTGGAGGAAAACGATCAGGGGCAGCTTCCCCTTCAGGGCAGGGGCGTAACGGCGAGGGTTGTAGGCATAGTACTCCACTCCGGCAGCACTGCCGGCCTTGAAACGCTTGGCCAGCGCATTGCGGTCGGGGCTGTCCACCTTGACCAGACAGTTCTGGTCGGCGTCCTGGGCAAAGGCGATGCCACTGGTGCCCAGCACACTGGCAACAGCTGTAAAGGCGGCGGTGCTACGCATAAAGTCACGTCTGCTCAGTTCCATGGTCTTTTCTCCTTTTCTTAGTCGAAAAAATGAATACAGTTTGTGAATGCCGTACGGAAATCCCTCACCATATCAGATGAGAGTTGTCGTTAATATATTAATATATCAGAAAAGTACTGTCAAGAATGCGCCGAAAACTTTGGAGAAGGCTCTAAGCCGGGCTGTCGGGGTTTGTCAAAAATGACGAAGTCCATCCTGCCAAAAAGGGGCCGTTGCAAAATAGCTCTCTGAAAAAATATGCACAAAACCCGGAACCTTTTCAGGGCCAAAATGGCTCAAAAAGGGTTCCGGGTCTCTGTTTTTGCACTATTTCTTTGTGCTAGTTGCTATCGCATTTTTATTTTGCAACAGCCCCAAACATAAGAATATATTTTCCGCTGAAGATTGCCAGAGTGCAACGACAACGACCGCCGCCAGTGGCGGAAACAGGGAGGAGTTGTTGGGGCAGCGGCCAGCAAGACGCAAGTGCCACCCAAGGCACGATGCGGATGCTGGGTGCCGCAACCCGATAGCTGAGGCCATTTCCAATCGTCCCGCGCCAAAGGCGTTCTATTTTACTACCCTTGCAAACTCTGCGGCAAGGGCGGCGTTCACCGAACGGACGGCGTTGGCGTCCGGCTTGATGGCGGTGCGGTCGTAGGTAAACAGGCCGTTCACCTCGTCCTCCACGTCGGTCAGCTGGGTGTACACCAGCGCCGAAAGCCCCTTTTGCAGCTGCGGCAGCACCGCGCCCAGCTGCAATTTTTTGTAGCGGGCGGTCAGCTCCTCCCGGCTTTTGGCTGTGCCGTAGCCGTAGGTCTTGCGGGGCGGCTCGTGCCCCGGCATGGGCCATGCAATACCGCCGTACTCGCTCAGCGCCACGGTGCGGGTCTGCGGGCGTACCCGCAGGGGGTAGAAGTAGTTGTGCAGGGAGTACACATCCCCGCCGCCCTGATCGTACCAGCCGCTGGCCTCGTCCACAAGGCGGGTATCGTCCAGCGCGCGGATGGTCTGCACTGCCCCGGCGGCATCGTACTGCCCCCAGCCCTCGTTAAAGGGCACCCAGCAGCCCACGCAGGGGTGGCAGCGCAGCGCCTGTACCGTATCTTCCAGCTCCCGGCGGTATTCTTCCCGGCTGCTTTCGCTGCCCCGACTCAGCAGCCCCCACAGCGCCGCCTTGTCCGGCAGGCGGCGCATAAGCGGCTGCAAAACATTGGTCAGGTAGGTGACGAACCACAGGTTATACTTGCTGCCGCCGTTGACCATATCCTGCCAGACCACAAGCCCCAGCTTGTCGCAGTGGTAGTACCAGCGCTGCGGCTCTATCTTTGCGTGCTTGCGCAGCAGGTTGTAGCCCAGCGCCTTTACCTCGCTCAGTTCCTGCTCCACCGCCGCATCCGAGGGCGGGGTGTACAGTCCCTCCGGCCAGTAGCCCTGATCCAGCAGGCCGTTGAGCAGGATAGGCTTGTCGTTCAGGCAAAAGCGCAGCACACCCCTTGCGTCCGGTGTGCAGCTCCACTTGCGCAGGGCAAAGTAGCTGTGCACAGTGTCGAACTGCTCTTCTTCTCCCTGCGTAGTGCCCACGGTCAAATCGTACAAAAAGGGCGTGTCCGGGCTCCATGGGAAGAAATACTCGTCCGCAATATGCAGCGTCACTTCACCGTCCTGGCCGGTCTCATCGCTGCCCCAGTCCTCGGCAATGGTCACGCCCCCGGCGCGCACCACCGCCCACAGGTTCACCGCGCCGCCGGGCGCAGAGGTATGCACTTTCACAGTCACGGTGCGGGCATCGTAGTCCGGTGTAACGGTGAGAGACTGGATGTAATTTTCCGGCACACGCTCCAGCCAGACCGTCTGCCAGATGCCGCTCTGCGCAGGGTAGAACATCCCGCCGGGCTGCAAGGTCTGCTTGCCCCGCGCCTGTGTGCCGTGGCCGGTGGGGTCCTGCACCGCCACCCACAGGCTGTTGCGGCCTGTGCCGTTGAGCTGCGCTGTGATATCCAGCGTAAAGGGCCAGTAGCCGCCCCGGTGACCGCCCACCAGATGGCCGTTCACCTGCACGGCACAGGCGTAGTCCACTGCACCGAAATGCAGCAGCACCCGTCCGCCAGTCCCGGCGGGCGGCGCAAAGTATCGGTGGTAGTGCAGCCACTGCCCGGGCTGCAATGTGCGCCCCACCCCGGAGGTGCGGCACTCCGGCGCGTAGGGCACTAAGATCTCACCGTCCCAGCCCGCCGGGCGCTGTGCCGAAGCGGTGATGGCGTACTGCCACGGGCCGTTCAGGTTCTCGTAGCTGTCCCGGCGCATGGTGGGGCGGGGATATTCCGTCAGAGGGTGCATACACTCACCAGCCTTTTCTACTCGTTTGCTCCATTCTAGCACAGCCCGGGGCGTTTGTATACCGGGGAGCGGACGATTTTGAATAGCCGCCGCGTAGCTCTGGCCATCTTCAGCGGAAAATTATTTTTATATTTGCAATTCTGGAAAATCTGCGGATTTTCCAGAATTGCTTCTTGATGAGAGCAAAAAAAACGCCGCCGCACGGCGGCATGGCTGTGCGGCGGCTTTGTGAGAAGGTGGAAAATTGTTTAATTTTCGGCCAGATTACCGGTATAAAGCTGGTAATACTTGCCCTTTTTGGCGATCAGCTCGTCGTGGCTGCCGCGCTCGATGATGCGGCCCTGCTCCAGCACCACGATGCAGTCTGCATTGCGGACGGTGGACAGGCGGTGCGCGATGACAAAGCTGGTGCGGCCGTACATCAGGCCGTCCATGCCGCGCTGCACCAGCGCCTCGGTGCGGGTATCAATGGAGGAGGTCGCCTCGTCCAAAATCAGCACCGGGGGATCAGCAACGGCTGCGCGGGCAATGGCCAGCAGCTGGCGCTGACCCTGCGAGAGGTTGGCGCCATCGCCGGTCAGCATAGTGTTGTAGCCCTCCGGCAGGCGCTTGATAAAGCCGTCGGCGTTGGCAAGACGGGCGGCGGCGATGCACTCTTCATCGGTGGCATCCAGCCGTCCGTAGCGGATGTTCTCCATCACCGTGCCGGTAAACAGGTGGGTGTCCTGCAGCACGATGCCCAGCGAGCGGCGCAGGTCGGCTTTTTTGATCTTATGGATGTTGATGCCGTCGTAGCGGATCTTGCCCTCCTGAATATCGTAGAAGCGGTTGATCAGGTTGGTGATGGTGGTCTTGCCCGCGCCGGTAGAGCCGACAAAGGCGATCTTCTGCCCCGGACGGCCATACAGGTTGATGTCATGCAGCACCGTTTTTTCCGGCACATAGCCAAAGTCCACGTCCGTAAAGGTGATGTCACCCGCCAGCTTGTGGTAGGTGGTAGTGCCGTCGTGGTGGGGGTGCTTCCACGCCCAGATGCCGGTGCGCTCGTTCGTCTCCACCAGCTGGTCGTTGCGGTCGTACTTGGCGTTCACCAGCGTCACATAGCCCTCGTCGGTCTCGCTGGGCTCGTCCATCATCTTGAAGATACGCTCTGCACCGGCCAGTGCCATGATGACGCTGTTGGCCTGCATGGACACCTGACTGATGGGCATATTGAAGCCCTTGTTCAGGCTGAGGAAGGCCACCACCGTGCCAAGGGTCATGCCGCTGACACCGCCCACAGCCATGGCTGCACCCACCAGCGCGCACACGGCGTAGCTGATGTTGCCCAGCTGGGCGTTGACCGGCATCATGATGTTGGAGAAGGCGTTGGCCTGCTTGGCGCTTTCCTTCAGCTGGTCGTTCAGCTCACGGAAGCCGGCAAGGGTCTGCTGCTCGTGGGTGAACACCTTGACCACCTTCTGGCCTTCCATCATCTCCTCGATGTAGCCGTTCACCTTGCCCAGATCCCGCTGCTGCTGGATGAAGTACTTGGAAGAACTTTTTGCGATCTGCTTGGAGCAGAACAGCATCAGCGCCACCATGAGCATGGTAACGATGGTCAGCTGCCAGCTGAGCATACACATACTGAAGAACACCGACACGATGGTGATGACGCTGGACACCAGCTGCGGGATGCTCTGGCTGAGCATCTGGCGCAGGGTATCCACATCGTTGGTGTACACGGACATGATATCGCCGTGGGGATGGGTGTCAAAATACCGGATGGGCAGGCTTTCCATGTGGGTGAACAGCTTGGTGCGCAGATTGCGCAGCGTGCCCTGCGTTACGTTGACCATGATGCGGGCGTTGGCCCATGCGGCCAGAATGCCCACAAGGTAGATGCAGCACATCCGCACCAGTGCACCGGCCAGCGGTGCAAAGCTGGGGTCCTGCTGGCGGGTCATGGGCACGATGTAATCGTCCATCAAAGTCTGCAAGAACAGGCTGGCCTGCACATTGGCCAGCGCACTGACCACAATGCAGATCAGCACAAGGATGCAGTGGGGCAGATAGTTGCGGAACACCTCATCCATGATGCGCTTCAGCAGCTTGCCCGGGTTTTCCACCTTGGGGCGCGGCCCCCGTGCGCCCCGCGGGCCGGGGCCATGTACTTCTTTTACTGCCATTACTGCGCACCTCCCTGCTTGTCAAAATCGCCGCCGCCCTGCGTCTGGCTGTTGTAGACCTCCTGATAGATGGCGTTGGTCGCCAGCAGCTCTGCGTGGGTGCCCAGACCGTTGATCTGGCCGTTCTCCAGCACCAGAATGCGGTCTGCATCCTGCACCGAGGAGATACGCTGTGCAATGATGATCTTGGTCGTGCCGGGGATTTCTTCCCGGAAGGCCTTGCGGATCTTGGCATCGGTCGCGGTGTCCACGGCGCTGGTGGAGTCATCAAGGATCAGCACCTTGGGCTTGCGCAGCAGGGCGCGGGCGATAGTCAGGCGCTGCTTCTGGCCGCCGGACACGTTGGAGCCGCCCTGCTCGATCCATGTATTGTACTTATCCGGGAAGCGCTGGATGAATTCATCCGCGCAGGCCAGCTTTGCCATGCGGATGCACTCTTCCTCGGTGGCGTTGGCATCGCCCCAGCGGAGGTTATCCAGAATGGTGCCGCTGAACAGCACGTTCTTCTGCAGCACCATGGAAACCTCGCGGCGCAGCACGTCAAGGTTATAATCCCGCACATCCACGCCGCCCACCCGCACGGTGCCGCTCTCGGCATCGTACAGACGGGGGATCAGCTGCACCAGACTGGATTTTGCACTGCCGGTGCCGCCGATGATGCCCAGTGTCTCGCCGGGCTGGATGGTAAAGCTGATATCGTTCAGCACCGGCTGACCGCTGCCGTGCTTATACTTGAAAGTAACATGGTCAAACTGGATGCTGCCATCCGCCACCTGCTGCACCGGCTGCTTTGCCGGGGGCAGGTCGGTGCACTCGTCCAGCACCTCCACGATACGCTTGGCAGAGGCGGCAGACATGGCGATCATGACAAAGGCCATGCTCAGCATCATCAGTGCCATGAGGATGTTCATGATATAGCCGAACAGGGCATTCAGCTGGCCGGTGGTGATGGCACCGTGCAGCACATACTTTGCGCCGAACCAGCTCAGCGCGATGTTGCAGCCGTACACTGCCACCAGCATGGCGGGGTTATTGAAGCTCAGGCGGCTTTCCGCGTTGACGAACTGCTTGTACAGGCTCTCGCAGGCGGCGGTGTATTTTTCGTTCTCAAAGCCCTCGCGCACGAAGCTTTTGACCACGCGGATGGCAGAAACGTTCTCCTGCACCGAGGCGTTGAGGTTATCATAGTTCTTGAACACCCGGTCAAAGATGTGGAAGGTGGGGATCATGATGGCAGCCAGCACCGCCACCAGAAAAGCCACCGCCACCACGAATACCAGCGCCAGCGGCCCGCCGATGACCACTGCCATGGTCAGCGCAAACACCAGATGCACCGGGGCGCGCACGCACATCCGCAAAATCATCTGGAAGGCATTCTGCACGTTGGTCACGTCGGTGGTCATGCGGGTGACAAGACCCGCCGTGGAGAATTTGTCGATGTTGGAAAAAGAGTAATGCTGGATGTTTTCATACATGGCATCGCGCAGATTTCCGGCAAAGCCGGTGGATGCCTCGGCGGCATACTTGCCCGCCAGCACGCCCAGCACCAGCGCAATGGCTGCCACCAGAAAGGTAAGCAGGCCATAGCGGATGATGGCGTTCATATCGCCCTTTTCAATGCCCTGGTCGATGATAAAGGCCATGATGGTGGGCAGCAGCACATCCATAATGGCTTCCAGAGCCGCAAAGAGCGGTGTCTTGATCGAGGCGGTTTTATACTCGCCCAGATGCGACACAAGCTTTTTGATCATCTGAGTTCCCTCCTGTTTGAATTTATTTGTTTGGTACGAAACAATTTTATACAAAACAATTTAAATGTCAAGCCGTTTCGTAAAATGTTCATAATTACTAATTTAACAAGCCCATTTTCGGCGCTTTGAATGAAAAGGGGCACCCCTTCCGTCATCGCCTGCGGCGATGCCACCTTCCCCAAGGGGACGGCTTAACTCCCTCAGTCAAAACCTGACGGTTTTGCCAGCTCCCTCGGAGAGGGAGCCTTTGGCATGGCGGGAAAGTTTCCGGCATAGCACAAAGGCGTCCCCTTGGGGGAGCTGGCGAACGTAGTGAGCCTGAGGGGGTTCGTTCTCCGCGTTCAATCGTTATTTCAACGCTTCCCGCAGCTTGTTCAGCAGCCGCAGCAGCTCGGCGTTCTCTTCCTCGGTCAACAGCCCGGCTACATAGTCGTCGGTCTGGTGGAGGGAGAGCATGGTTTTTTCATGAAAAAGCACACCCTCCTCAGTCAAAATCAGCTGCTTGAGCCGGGCGTCCTGCGGCACGCTCTGCCGCCGGATATAGCCCTTGCGCTCCATCAGCTGCAAAATGTTGGTCACAGTAGAGCGGGTGATGGAGAATTCCTGCTCAATATCCCGCTGGAACACCGGCTCTTCCCGATGGCGGTAAAGATACTCGATGATCCACCCGTGCATAGGGGTCGCCTGCTCCACGCCGTTGGCACGGGCAAACTGGTTGATTTTCCGGAAGATCAGGTTATCCACCCTGCGCAGCTGCGCGGGAATGACCTGCGGCCCTTCCCACGGCGGATCCAGCTTGCAGGTCTGTTCAATAAGGTGCTCTGTACACATAATGGTTTTCCTCTGTTCAAGTTGTTCGATGTGAAACTGTTTGATACAGTACATATTTTAACCATGCCCGCACCGATTGTCAAGAGGACAGCGCAAGGTTTTGGGGCAGGCAGGCTGCACCGAAACGAAAGACCGCCGAAGGTTTCCCTTCGGCGGTCTTTCGTATGATAGGAGGATCAAAAATGATCTTTGCTAAGTCTTAGTTCAGGATGGTCAGCTCGGTCTCGATGTCGAACAGGTGGATCTTGTGGGGATCGAAAGCAACGCGGACGGTATCTCCGTTGCGAGCCTTGGAGGTGGGAGCAACGCGGGCGGTCATCTTGTTGCCCTTGTACTCCAGATACAAGTAGATCTCAGCGCCCATCATTTCGGAAACATCGACCTGAGCATCCAGCTGGCAGTCGGTGTGCTTTGCCATAAACTCGGGCTCGTCGTCGATATCCTCGGGACGGATGCCCATCTTGATCTTCTTGCCAACGTAGGAATCCAGCTTGCCGTCGGCGGTCTTTTCCTTGGGCAGGGGGATCACGTCGCCGCCCAGATCAACACCGTACAGATCGCCCTTCTTGATCAGGGTGCCGTCCAGGAAGTTCATCTGGGGGCTGCCGATGAAGCCTGCAACGAACATATTGCAGGGCATATCGTACAGGTTCTGCGGGGTATCGACCTGCTGGATGATGCCGTCCTTCATGACCACGATACGGTCGCCCATGGTCATAGCCTCGGTCTGGTCGTGGGTAACGTAGATGAAGGTGGTAGCCAGCTTCTTGTG
>ENA-UEPJ01003006-UEPJ01003006.1-human-gut-metagenome-genome-assembly--contig:-NODE-3006-length-15938-cov-8.718051_pt1 | contig 15938 bp, 15 predicted proteins | sample MGYA00242890_ERZ507896 | MGnify/ENA primary metagenome ERZ507896 (study PRJEB26167, sample SAMN06115508) | human gut metagenome | host: Homo sapiens | place: China:Qinghai | collected 2015-08-20... | reverse complement strand
TAGACCTTCGCCTGCCAACTGTGACCCTTGGAGCACTGCCACCATACCTTTTGATGACTTCCGAAGGAAACGTCGGATGGCGTCAGGCCGCCGTTCCTCGCGGCATCCCACTCTTGCAGCAGCGTGTCGCGGCCGTTTTCGGTACAGAACTCGCGCAGGCTCTTCCCCATTCTTTCACATCCCGTATAGGACGGAATCCGTATTCCGTCTAAATTATATCTCGGTGTACATCGTATTTGTGTCGTTTTCTGCTGAAAATATAACATAATCGTCGCTCAAAATCAATAGGTAACGGCTCGAGCGCATAGAAAAGTCAGTCTCAAAACGATGTGTTTTTGAGACTCGAGCTTTTATACGCAAATTTTCCGCTTTCTCGGCTCTTCCAGCTGTTTTTGAGGCAGCTCCTATCTGCTTTTTCCGCTTTTGGCAGCAAAGCGAAGAACGGAATACGGATTCTGTCCTAACTGACCAATCCCAGCCGCTCCAGCTGCCGCTGGTGCTCCGCGCCGCTCTCAATGAGATAGATGCGCGTCGTCTCGATGGAGCTGTGGCCGAGCATATCCGCGAGCTTCACAATATCGTGATACACACGATAGTACGCTGTAGCAAACAGGTGGCGCAGATTGTGCGGAAACACTTTCGACGGCGCGACGCCCGCCTTTTGGCATAGGCGCTTCATTGCACTCCATATCTGCCGCCGGTCCATACTCCTCCCGCCCGTGGTGAGAAAGATCTCGCCGTGGGCGATTTTTTGCTTCCTGGCATATTTCAGCAGCTTGCGGCAGAGCTTCGCGGGCAGCAGGATCGTCCGAATTTTCCCTTTCAACGAAACCTCGGCACGGCCTTGACTGGCGGCCTCGACGGTAAGGTATTTGACCTCGCCCACGCGGATGCCGGTCGCACAGATGCTCTCCATCAGCAGCGCAAGACGGGCATCGTCGATGCTCTCCGCGGCGGCGAGCAGACGGTCATACTCCGCGCGCGTCAGCTCGCGCTCGGGAGCGCGAAAAATGCGGCGCTGGACCTTGAGGAACCTCGCGCGGCAATCCTCCCAGCCGAGGAAGCGGAACAAGCCGTTCAGCGCGGCAAGCGCGGTGTTGACGGTGGATGGGGCCTGCCGCCGCTCGGCCAGATGTGCCTTCCATTCGGTCACGGCTTCTTTTGTGACTGCCGCGCCGTCCAGCCATACGGCAAAGGCGCGGACACTGCGCAGGTATTTCTCCCGCGTCGCCGCAGCGTGCTCGTCCTCCTTCAGCTTGCGGTCGTAAGCCTCGACCATGGCCACTGTGATTTTCCGCTCGTTCATAATCTACCTCCTGCAAATGATTTGTGCTTATTTTACCTTGCAGGAGATAGGCTATGCGGTTTTACGTCCCACGGTGGGATCTATTTTTATAGGCCCAATTCGTCGATCCTGGTCATCGTCAGGGCATAGGGATCAAGGTTGAAAACGGGCTTATGCTGATTTATGGCATAGAAGAGCGCGTGATCCTCGGTGCGGCCTGTCGGCAGAGCTTCCGTGTCAAAGACCGTCAGCATCATGTCCGCAAGGTCGATGATCCGCTTGTAGGCCAACAGCTGTGCACCGGTCTGCGGAAATGGGACGGCATATTCCGTGCGCGTGCAGTTCTCCAGCATCTTAAAATACCGCTCCCGCAGATACGGCGCCCATTTGGTGGATTGCTCCTCATGCGGCGCGGTGCAGAAGAGCTTCATGTCGCGATCCCGCTCCATCAGGACATTGATCTGCTCGGCGGCATAAAGACCGATGCCGTGGTCACAGGCCGTATAGAACTGTGTTGCATCCTGCTGCCGCAGCTCCATGATTTTCTGCAAAAGCTCCTGTTTCATGGCAATGCAATATTCGTCATCTTCATCGAAGCCCCATTTGAAGCAGATCGTGTTCTGGCCGAAAATCGCACAACGATAGTTCTTCATAACGGTTCCTTCTCTCTATTTGTATCCTCCACCAATTCCATCATGTGCTTTCTTTTAATATAATATTGCTTACTAATTAAATCAATAGCTTTCTATTGAGTACAGAAAGAAATAATAGGAAACGGTATAATTGCTTATCATCGGAAAGGCAGGACACCGTATGAGCAAAGAAGTTTCCTTCAAAAATCGTGACCGTTTCGTACAGCTTGGGATCGCTATCGCGGCGCTTCGAAAAATGCGTGGCTTATCTCAGGAGAAGTTGGCGGAAAGAGCCGGCGTCAGCCGCTCCCTTATCAGCACGATCGAAGCGCCGAACATGGCCCACGGGTTCTCTCTGGATGTATTCTTTGATATTGCCGATGCGTTGGAGGTCGATCCTGCCGATCTTATCAATGCCTCTGTATTCTCGGATCGGATCTTGAAATCAAAGTAAGCTCCCAAATGCGTCCCACGGTGGGACGCATTTTTCGACGATTTGTGTCTGCGCCCATGACGGTTCAATTTTCACTTTGCCATATTGTGGGCGTATTCACAATATGATTTTCTCAAAATACCACATATAATTTTATTATTCGGCAGGAAATGTGGTGATGGCGATAGTCGATTACGGACCATTGTGGGAGACCATGGAGCGAAATAATGTGACGCAGTATCAGCTTTTGCAGAGCGGCATTGATAACCATACGCTGGATTCTCTCAAGAAAAACAGGAACATCACGATGATTACACTGGAGAAGCTGTGCAGGATCATCGGCTGCACGCCGGACGATGTTGTATCGTTCAAATAACGGCTGTCGGCACTTGCGCCGGTGGCCGTTATTGTTTTAGGCCAATATGAAAAAAGCAGGGCGGGGACAGCGTCCCCGCCCTTGATAGTAGGCAGAATGTGGGTATACAGGAAGTCAGAGCTTGTGCTATAATGATGATGTGAGAATATGTTTTGCGGAGTGTGATTCGATGGATCGGGAAGAGCTGAGACAATTCGTATTGAGCAACTACAGCGCAGAGCCGGACCGTCCGTGGCTCAACCATTCCCGCTTTGAGGTGTTCCGTCACAGCAATACCCGAAAGTGGTTTGCCTTGGTAATGGACATACCGAAAAGCAAGCTCGGCTTGCCGAGCACAGACATGATAGATGTCGTCAACCTCAAGTGCGATCCTATCTTGGTCGGCTCGCTGCGGGGCGATGCCGGTATCTTTCCTGCGTATCACATGAGTAAGGCGAATTGGATCACGGTCGCCTTAGACGGCAGCGTGCCGGACGAAAAGCTCAAGATGCTGCTGGATTTGAGCTACGACCTGACCGCGGCGAAGCCGAGGAAAAGATAAATCAGAATATGCGAAGGAGCGAGACTGTCATTATGAAGGACATCAAAACCAATTGTAAGATCGCATTGGTGCAGGCAGAACCTGTAATGTTTGATAAAAGTGCATCGCTGAAAAAGGCACTTCAATATATTCGTGAAGCTGCAAGCCAAAAACCGAATTTGATTGTTTTCCCAGAACTGTTTATTCCGGGATACCCTGTTGGGATGAATTTCGGTTTTAGCATGGGAAAACGAAGCGAGGAGGGTCGAAAAGACTGGAAACGATACTACGATGCCTCCGTTGTTGCCGGAGAGACAGAATTTCAACGACTCGCAGAGGCAGCCAGAAAAGCTGAGGCATATATCAGTCTCGGATTTTCCGAGCGAGACGCTGTTAGCGGAACGCTCTACAACAGCAACGTCATTTTTGAACCGAATGGGTCATATAAGGTACACAGAAAATTGAAGCCGACAGGCTCTGAGCGTGTTGTATGGGGAGATGCGAATAAGGATTATTTCCCTGTTACCGAAACGCCGTGGGGGCCAATCGGCAGTATGATCTGTTGGGAAAGCTATATGCCGCTTGCTCGGGTAGCGCTCTATCAAAAGGGAATCACCATTTATATTTCGCCAAACACCAATGACAATCCGGAATGGCAAGCCACCATTCAGCACATTGCAATCGAGGGGAAATGTTTCTTTGTAAATGCTGATATGATTATCAGACGCAGTTCATATCCTTCTGACTTGTGTGAGCGCAATATCGTATCGGAACTTCCGGAATTTGTGTGCAGAGGCGGAAGCTGCATCATTGATCCGTATGGTCATTATTTGACAAAGCCGGTTTGGGATGAAGAAACCATCATCTATGCAGAGCTCGATATGAGCCTGCCTGCCGCCTGTAAGATGGAGCATGATGCGATTGGACATTATGCACGTCCGGATATCCTTGAACTTAAAGTCAACGAAAAATAATAGTCTGTTGGCTCATCAACTTCCAGTTTGCCGAGCCAAATAAAAAAGCCCCCTTTTGGGGCCTGTAACAGCAAAAAAAGATGAGCCTTGACTACCAAACGAAGCAGTCAAGGCTCATCCTTGGTTCTTGGTATCTAACATCAATTTAACCTCGCTTTCCTGAGTTGATGGGGTTAGCTGTTCATTGGACTCACCCTTTCTATATTTATAAGATAGCATAAGAAAGCAAAGAAATCAATGCAAGAAACAAACAACTTTTCTTTCAGAAATATGTCTATTGCAATGAAATATGGTGCAGACACGCAAGATTGGGTTGACGCCTCTGCATAATTGCTGTATCATAGGGTTGTTGAGGGCTTTCACAGCGTATGTGAAAGCCCTCAATCATTTGTGTAGTATACGGGACGACCGACCACAACAAAGCCTTCCTTTCCGGTAATAACTACGTTGTTATAGCTGCTGGCGCAATGCACGATCTGAATGCTGCCGTCCCTGTCCCAGCCTGCCACAATGCCGACGTGTTCATCATCCGGATAAAAGGCGAGGTCGCCGATCTGTGCGTCCTCCCAGCGGACTGGCGTACAGTAGCTATGCTGCATAGCCGCACCGCCGCCGTGGCCGATAACATAGCTGCCGTCTGTTGCGTTGTAAAAAGCCCAGTCTACCATGCCAGAACAGTCTAAACCGTATGGTCGGTAGGTGCCGGTGGTAGAGCTGCCGTCCGCTGTGACCTTGGCAAGTTGCCCCCAGCGGTCGTCCCAGCCGAACACAAGGCTTTTGCCGCCCCAGAAGTAGTTGACCTTTCCGGCGAGCGACAACGCCCGTTCCACCACGGTGCGGCGTTCTTTGGATAGATTTCTTGGCAGGGCGCGTCGCAGCATGGCGGCGTCGTATTGCAGGCTGTCGAGGTCATGGAGCAGTGCATCAAGGAGCGCAGGATCATCCAGCAGCTCGGCAAGAGCCTTTTTCTGATACGCTGTGAAGCGATAGGCTATACTCATTTCTTCCGCTGATTTTGCTTCGACGGCAAGGTGCAAAATGCGCTCCGTCCAGTCCTCACCATCCTCACCGCCGTCATGGTGGATCGTATCGACCTCGGATGTGATCTCAGTCATATCCCAAAAGACGGTCTTGAGCCTGTCTACACGGTCAGCATCCATTGTAGCAACATCTACTCCGTTTTCTGCGCCTGCGGTCCTCACGGCAAAAACCGCTATGACCTCCCGCCAGCCTGGGAGTGCGCCGGTCAGGTCAATGCTGTCATAATCGCCATCTTGCAGCTCCGCCAAAGTAGAGCAAATCTCTTTGCTGACCTCTGCAACAGTAGCATTGAGCGGGATCGTATCTGGAGACGGCTCGTTGGCGAAGAGAATGCCGAACGGCGATGCCATAAGCGCCGCGACGAGGACGATCCCGCCAAAGAGCACGAACGCAGTCACGGCGCCGCCCACTGTGAGCAAGTGCAAGGTCAAAGCCTTTGCGCCTGCTGTCGTCACAGCCGCACCGTGCCGCAGCCAGTCAAGAATTTTTGCACCGGTTCGTTGAATCAATGTTGTTGCGCGCTCCTGCCGTTTGCGCTGCATGGCAAGACGGCGGCCACGCTCGGACGCTGCTGCTTGTCGGCTGCTTTGCGATGATGCGGGCTTGGCTGATGCGCGAGCGGATCTTGACCTCGCACGATATTCTGCCCTTTGTCCATTTCCCGTAGAAACAAGTCCGCTGCCGCTGTACTCTGCCTGTATTTTTTTGCTCATCTCCTCCTTTGCCTGCTGCCGCCATGCGTCGGCAGGCTTTTTTGCGTTCCACGGCACCGTTTCGTCCGGTGCCGTGGTCGCTTGATTCGATGGATGGATAGATGGGTTATTATCAGAGAACTCTTGTTCGTTTCCGATTTGATTTTTCTTTCCGTGCAATAGAAGAGTGGTTGCTCCGCTGGCGAGCCGCGTTGCGCCCTCTTGCGTTAAAAGCTCGGCGCTCTGTTCGGCCTGCTCTGCGGCACGGCTCTCCGCGGTCTGCTCTTGCCGTTTCTTTCCGGCCAGCTCTTTCTTAAATTTGGCGGTAAGCCGGCGCTGTGATGCACGGTGCTTTTGTGTACGCCTGCTTTTCTTTTTTTCCAGCTCACGCCCGTAATCCCGCTTGTGTATATCTGACATGACAGGTCTCCTTTTTGAGTGTGAAAATGCGTCTCGCGGTGAGATTTATTTCTTTGAAGCCTATTCCCGCAGCGCGGCGGCGATGCCCGCCATGATGTAATCGGCACATGGCAGCGCGACCGAATTGCCGAGCGCCCGATAACGGTGCATCGACGGGATCAGCTCACCGTTTTCACCGTACTTTGTCCAGTTGTCCGGCAGACCCATGAGCCGTTCGCTCTCAATTTCTGTTGGGAAACGGATGCAGCCGCCCGCCGGATCATCCGCGTACCAGAAGGCAAAGGGCGTGACGCCACTGGCTAATAGAGTGGGAAAAGGGTCTGCTGCCCGTCCAAAGCTGCCGCGGAACTGCGTGTGCTGCCCATGTTTGGCTGCTCCCCGCATCCGGTAGAGTTGAAAGGGCTGGAGGATGGGTACACGCCCCCCTGCTTCAATAACAGAGCCTCGATCTCTTTCGGCGGCGGGCAGCCCGCCCGCTGTGCAAGGGCGAGGAAGTGTGAGCATTGCGCGGGGCTTAAACAGTATTTGGTGAGCACGCCGCCCTCCAAAATCGGCCACGAGGAAAATTCGCTGCCGCCGCGCCAATCGTCCGGGGCCTGCCCAATAGCGGGCATCCATAAGCCGCCAGGCGAGATCAGGACATCGCCCTCGCACCATTCCGGCACCTGCCCAGCTTCCAGAAGCAGGCATTGAAATCTCGGTGTCCTCGAACGCTCCGAGCACGGCTCTAAAATCCATCCCGTCATTTGATGTAAACGCTCCCATGACGTTTTCCCAAAGACAGATAACTGGAAGCTTACCTCCACTTGCATCCCTCATTTCGTGTATGATCCGAATTGCCTGAAAAAACAGGCTTGACTTCTCTCCGGCAAGCCCTGTGCGTGTGCCGCAGAGTGAAAGATTTTGGCACGGGGAGCCAAAGGTCAGCACATGGACGGCGGGTATCTTCCCGCCGTCCAGCTTCGTAATGTCGCCTAAATGCAGCATATTGGGGAAATGCCGCATAGTGATGGAGATAGGATATTTCTCGATCTCGCTCGCCCAAACCGGCAAAATGCCGTTGCGCTCGGCGGCATAGGGGAATACTCCGATCCCGTCAAAAAGGCTTCCTAACGTAAGCAAAAATCAGCCTCCTCTCGTCCAAAAAATGTGTCCCACCGTGGGACACATTTCGTCATATTTCTATTCATGATTCAAAACTTTTCATTCGGCGTCGTTGTCATCAGGCGGTACAGCTCCGTGTCCTTGGGGATCGTATTGACGAACGGAACGAGCGCGCCGCCCATCCGCAAAAGGCCATGACCGGCTTCCACATTGGTCACATAGCCCATCTGCGTATCCGACAGGCGCAGCAGCTTCCCCAGCTCCGCGCGGTCTGTCGCCGCCTGATTGAAAAGCAGCAGAAATTCACTGTTTGCCAGCATGAGCCGCGCCGTCTCCGATTTCAGGCACTCTTCCACATTCTGCGTCGCGGCGGTCAGCGGCGCACCGTATTTGCGCCAGCGCTTCCACGCGCGGTACAGCACATCGGCAGAGTATCCTGATTTTTGGGCTTCAGGAATGAGAGGGCAGATGCGATGGATAATGCGAGCGTGCCATCGTCCACCTTGCTGCACACGTCCTTGGTCGCTTCAGACATACGCAGCATACGGTTGAATTTGCTGACAGTGATACCCATTTCCTTTGCGATAGCTTCATCCGTATTCAGCTTTTCGCCCAGCTCGCCTTTCTTTTTGCGGCCGGCTTTCTGCTTCATGCCCTCCATCTTCATTTTCAGAGCGCGGGAGAGGTCATAAGTGCTGATCTTATCGCGGTGCAGATTGCTGTCCGCGACGAGGATTTTTGCGTCGGCGTCATCAATACGCTGGATGATGGTGGGAATGGGATAGTTCAGCTCTGTGCCGATCAGGTGGCGGCGCTGGCCGGAGAGAATTTCAAGTCCGCCGCCCTCCTTGGGGCGCGCCAGTACGGGGTCCTTGATACCGGTCAATTCCACCGCCTTGTACAACTCTTTGAAGTTGTCGCTGTCCTTATCGACGGAAAAATTGTTGTACTTTGAGCGTTCCAGATAGGCAGGATGCAGCGTGATGAAGTAGCTTTCGCCCTCTTTGGGGATCGGCAGGTCCTTGAGCGCCTTTTCGTCCGGTGGATTCAAGCGTGCATCAAATACCTGTGTGATGGCCGTTCCGGTCGGACCGACGGCGGCGGGACCGGCAGGCATTGCCGCGGGCTTAGCCGGTGCCGCTTTGGTCGAAGCTGCGGGAGCGGACTTCTCGGCTTCCTTGCCCTTATCCATTGCGGCAGGCGTGGCGGACATTTTTCCTTCCGTCTTGGCTGGTTCACTCTTGGCAGGAGTCGCAGCCGCAGGCTTTTCGGCTTCTTTGCTCTTGTCAGCATTGGCAGGAGCGGCGGCCGATTTCTCTTCCACCTTGACCGCCTCGCTCTTGGCAGGAACCACAGACGCAGACTTTTCGGTTTCTTTGTCCTTGTCAGCCACAAGGGGTACAACAGGCGTTTTCTCTTCCGCTTTGGTCGGATCAGACTTGATAGGAGCTGTAGGCGCGGGTTTCTCGTTCTGTTTGTCCTTATCAGCGGCAGGAACAGCGGGCGGCTTCTCCTCCGATCTGCTCGGCTCGTCCGCAGAGAGCGTCACCAGCTTGCCAGGGATAACTGCCTTTGGGTTGAGCGCCTGCGCCTTGTGATAAGACCGCGCCTCTTCCAATGTCATTTCGTATACAAGAGCAGGGATCGTGGTTTTCTTGGCAAGCTCGCTCGCCTTGCGGCGGCGCTGACCTGCCAAAAGCTGATACATTCCGTCCTCGCTGCGGCGGACGATGATCGGCTCTCGGACGCCGACCGACTGGATACTGCTGACAAGGCCGCCTAAGTCCTTTGGCGTGTAGGTGCGGATGTTCACGATGCCGGGGAGATCGCGTATCTGCGCGAGAGGGATCTGCTGGGGCGTAGAGGATGCGTTGCCGGGGGATGTGGTTTTGCTGGTTTCATTTGCCATTTCAATACCTCCAAGTTTTTTGATTTATGCTAAAAATGCGTCCCACCGTGGGACACATTTCTAACCAGTGTCATGCCGCACAGCGGCAGAATAATAAGGGCCCATCGTCAGCGGCGCATTGTAAAGCGTCGTGAGCAGATAAGCCCTTATGTTTCGGATTTGCGTGGTCGTCTGGCGCAGGCCGTCGATGACGTACCTGATGTGTTCGGCGTCAAGCTGCCGGTATCGCTCCTTGACAGCGCTCGCTGGAAGAATGTCTCCGCCGATACGCATGGTCGCCGCAGTGCTGCAAAGCGTATCAACGATCAGCTCCAACAGGCAGTCCACATCGTCATACGGATAGCTTTTCTGTAGGTCAACGTAGTTGATCTGCTCCATGACTTCTTTTCTGCACTCGCATCGCTCCATCTCCATTTCGTGGGACCGGATAGATGGATCAGGATAACTAAACTCAGGTTTATTTCTATTAGGATAACTTGCATCGGCTTTTCCGAGGTCTGCACATCGGGTTTGTCGAGGTCTTGACATCGACTTTTCCGAGGTCTGGAAATCGGAAAAATCGAGGTCTGCACCTCTGCCGGTATCAGGACATTGCGGGGATGGCTCGGCGGTGTCTGCCGGAAGCTCCCGTGTCGTAAAGCGCTTGACATATATTTTCGTCGGCTTACCCTGTCCCTGCTTGATCCGTTCGATCAGACCGACGCCTTTCTTCGTGTCCAGCTCGGAGAGCAGCTTGAGCGCTTTGTCGTTGCCGCAGCCCATGTCTGCCCGAATTTCGTCCGCGGTGTAGTAGATGTAGACGCGGCTCTGCTCGTCGTACCAGCCGTTCTTTGCAGACAGGCTCATACGGTCAAGCAGCATACCATAGAGCAGCTTCGCGTCTGTTGATAATCCTTTGAAGCGCGGACTTGTGATAAGCAGGCGAGGGATTCGGAAGTAGCTGAATTGTTCGGATTCATCGCCGTAAAAGTAATCGGCCAGCAGCATCTCTGTCAAATTTTTCACCTCCTGCGGGCATGAAAAAAGGCACGATTTGAAAATCACATCAAATCGTGCCTTTTTCGCCTATTGAATTGTGTCAGTTCGGGTCGTTTTTCTGGTAACTGCCTCTAAATTTAACGTTTGAAGTCATGGTCTTTACCGGCAGAACCCCGATCGGGAAGCCTTCTTTTTTACCGGTCCATGATCTCCAGTCCCGCCGTATCGTAGAGCACGCGGGCATGGTTACGCCGCAGCAGCTCGCGCGAGAGCACATTCCCGGTGGTCTTATCCACCATCGTCCGATACACCTCGCCGCAGCGGTAGACAACGCCGTCCTCGCGCACAAAGCGCTCGTCCTCCGCCGCGATGTGGTATTTGACCGCGAGCGGCGCATCCGTGCGCAGCTCGCCGCACAGGTGCGTGGGCGTCGTATGGACGAGAAGCTGGTACGTCTGCTCCGTGTCGTTGCGGAAGCGATAGTCGAGGTAGTTATAGAAGATGGACGTGCCTGTGCCAAACGGCACCTGACGGCCGAAGTCCGGAAAGAGGTCAAACTGGTCGTGGTGGTGCTGCTCCGTGATGGTCAGGGGCGCGTGGAGCACCATCCAATGGATCAGGTTGCTGAACTGGCACATCCCACCGCCGACGGCTTCGCCGGTCTGCGCGTTGGCAATGACCATACCGGTGCGGTAGCCGTTCGCGGCGCTGGGCCGCCCGACGAGGTGCCAGAACGAAAACGTCTCGCCCGGGCGTATGAGGATGCCGTTGATCTTCGGCGCGGCCAGCGCGAGGTTGACGGCCTTGTTGTCCTGCAAAACCGGATCGACCCTGCCGAGCGTGCGGCGGATGAGCGAATTGTGCCGACAGACGAGCGCGGGAAGCGGCGCCTCCATGCGCAGCTTCGGAAAGCGCTCCGCGGAAAATCCGCCGCGCAGCGTGCGGAGTGCACAGCTTTTTTCGACCGAGATGCGGTACGCGAGCGGCGAAAGCTCGCAGAACAGTCTTCGGTGCATGATGCTCTTACCTCTCTTTCTTACCACGAGCCGTTGCCGAGGATCTCGCCGTACCAGCCGCCGTCCGCCGCGATGAGCCTGCAGCGGTAGAACGTGGTGTAGGTCCCTGCGGGCAGACCGTCTCCCGCCTCCACCGGCTGCATATCGTGTTCGTCATAGCGCGCCGTCAGCTCCTCCGCGTGCGTGGGGACAAAGTACCCGTTCATATAAAAGCCGTATTCGCCCTCTCTCAGCTTGCCGAGCCGGCGCATCTGCTCGTTGTCGTCATCGCTCAGGAAGCTGTACGCCTTTGCCCTCACAAAGCCGCAATGGTAAACATTATCCTCCGGCACGCGCGTCAGCGCGTTCCAGTAGGCGTCGGCCCAGCTCTGCGCGGCCTCCTGCCACGACTGCCCCTCGTCCGCGATGAAGATTACCGGCGCACGACGCACATCAGCAAGCTCCAGCACGTCGTACCATTCGCGCACCATGCCGTAAAGCGAGGTCCCCTCGACCGGCACGATAGAGCCGTCGCCCAGTCCCGCGCCGCTCGCCATATAACGGCCGAGCAATGAGCCGTCGCTCCGGCAGTAGGAAATGAGGTTGGAGTCCTCGTAGACCTCCAGATAGCAGCCGTCGGAAACGGTCAAGCGGATCGCCTTGTCTCCGCCCGCGTACACAGCATCCTCCCACGGTGTGTAGGTATATTGGCCCAGCGGGCAGGGCCCACCCGAGATGGCAAAGTCGTTTCGGCAGCTCCCCAGCTCTCTTGCTCCGCTGAGCAGGGTCAGCTCCACGCCCGTGTTGTGCGCCAGACAGTCGATCTCATATTGGAACCTCTGCTCCGTCGTCCAGCGCAGGCTCTCGTCCGGCGTAAAGCTCGTGAGCGCGGCGCGCAGCAGCGCCTTGTCCTCTGCCGATGTAACGCCGTTCACCGAGTAACAGGAGAGCACATAACAGTGATCGCCGTCGATCGGGACAAAATACAGCTCCTCATGCGCGTAGCCGTATGCGGCATCATAGCCGCCCCCTACATTATAGTAATAGTCCAGCGGCGCGCTCAGGTCGGTCTCAAAGCGCCACGCGCCGATGGAGGCGTAGTACGCCTTGATGTCCTCCATGTTGCCGTCCGCTCTTGTGACCTCAAAGTATGTGCTTCCATCCGCGTCCACGCTGGAGAGAGGCTTCCATTGCATCCATTGCGGCGTGAATAGCCAGTCGGTCGGCACATAGACGGACCAGCCGTCGCCCTCGTAGCGGTGGAACGCAGCCGTCTTCCTGACCGCGCTGCCGGTCCCGTCCGTATAGGTCAGCGTAACTCTGTGCAGATAGCGCGGATAGTCGGTCTCGTCAAGCGCAAGGTGGTCGGCGCACCAATCGTAGAGTGCCTCGCGGTAGTACGTCCTGCTGGAATCGTTTATGTAGTCCTTTACCATCCCCCACGTTCCGGTGTACAGAATGCGATAGCCGTCCGCGTTCGCAAGCACAACGAGCACATCGTACTGCCTGTTGTCGTACCAGCCATCGCCTATGCTGTACCAATCTCCCTGATCTGCCAGCGAAAGGCTTTCCTCGTCCGCAAAGCGCACCGCGTAATCGTAGCACCACAGCTCGGGTCTGCCGTCCAGCTCCGGGAAAACGCCGTCCAGCACGGCAGCGCGCTCCAGCTCGGTCGCCCGCACGTCGCTCACCGCGGCGACCGCCGCGCCGCCGGGCGGCTGCGGGAACAGGGCAACGCCGCTCTCGCGGACCGCGTTGGCGCGGTCGAGGGCATAGTCCTCCATCGTAGGCCAGACGTCCGCGTCCTTCGTTTTCTCATCTGTGCCGCTCTGCCATGCGATCAGCAGCGCGGAAGCGGCCACGGCCGCGACGGCGAGCGCCGCGAGCCACAGCCCGCGCCTTTTCTTTCCGCCGAGCACGTTCGCGAGCCGGCGCTTGAGCCGCTCCGCCGTGCTGCCGAAGCTCGTTGTCATCGGCACCGGCGCGATCTTCGCCTGCACCGCCGCGAGCAGCGTTTCGCCGTAGGCGGTTCTTTCCGCGTGCGCCATGCCCTCGGTCGCCCTGCTGTCGCAGGCAAGCTCCACATCCTCGTCCGCCTGCCGCAGCATCCAATAGACAAGCGGGTCGAACCAGTGGACGGCGTTCGCCGCCGTCAGCACGAGCTTATAGGCAAGGTCGTGCCGCTTGAGGTGGCAAAGCTCGTGGCGCAGGATGAAGCGCAGCGCGGCGGGCTCGTAGTCCTCGTGCGGCAGAAGCAGAACGGGATGAAATAGTCCGGTCATCATCGGCGTTCCCACCGCCTCGCAGAGAAGGAGCCGCGGCTGCTTCACGCCCAGAGCGGCACATTCGTCCGCGAGCAGCCGTGCGTAGTCGCTCCGTGTCGTCTCGTGCCGCCAGCGGCGCACAAGGCGGCAGAATCGTTTGTATTTTACTATCTGTAAAGTGATATAGCCTGTCATGCCAGACGCCCAAAGGAGGAACAGCAGTCCTGTGAGCGGAACATTTTTCGCGCTGTTGTCCGGCGCGGTCCTATCTGTGTCCCCGAATGTGACCGGCGGGTCGGCCGGCAGCAGGATTGTATCATTTTCGCCGCTAAGGACCGTTTTCTGCCGGCGCGGCAGCTCGTCGGTCCGCACCACGCTCGGCCCGCGCTGCGCGGAAAGGATCAGCGTGCGCTCCACCGGCGGCTCCACCCGCACCGGTGCGTCCGGCACCGACCAGTCCACCGGCAGCAGCAAAAAGACCGCCAGCGCCAGCCACAGCGCGCAGCGCAATCGCGCGCCGTAGCGCTCCCGCCAAAGCGGCTTTGTGATCGCGGCCAATGCGAGAACGGCAGCCGCGAGCAGCGAATGCTTGCAAAGCGTCAGCAAAAAGGGTGTCATCTCACTCCCCCGCCTTTCCGCTCATTTTATCCAGATAGCGCCGCAGCTCGTCGATCTCGCTCTGCGCGAGCGGCTTTTCCGCCGTCAGCGCCGCCACAAAGCTGCCCAGCGAGCCGCCGTAGAGCCGCTGCAGGACGCTTCGGCTGTCGAACTCGCGGTACTTCTCCTGCGAAACGAGCGGCGTATAGAAGTTGCTGCGTCCCTCGCGGCGCGCGCTCAGATAGCCCTTGTCGCACAATCGCGTGAGATAGGTGTTGATGGTGTTGATGCTCCAGCCGTGGGACGCCAGCGCGCCCTCGATGTCGCCGCGGCTGACCTCTCCGCCGTGCGCCCAGACCGCCTGCATCACGCTCAGCTCGGCGTCCGGCAAACGTTTTCTGCCGTCCATGCAAAAGCCCTCCTGATTTTACTACAAAAGTCGTTCTCTTATTTATACTACGTTCGTCGTAATTTGTCAAGCACCCGATTTGACGGAAAATTGCCGCGGCTCTTATCCTCTCCGCCGCATTTTATCCGGTGTAAAAAAGTTGAAAAAAGGTCTTGACAGCCGCCCTCCCCTATGCTATACTCTCCATTGTTCCGAGCGCGAAAGCCTTGAACCGATGGGGGTTTAGCTCAGCTGGGAGAGCGCTTGACTGGCAGTCAAGAGGTCAGCGGTTCGATCCCGCTAATCTCCACCACGAAAAACCTTGAAGCCGCAATGGTTTCAAGGTTTTTTCATGTCTATGGCAAATTGCACAAAGCTGTTTTTGTGTTGAATTTGTGTTGAATTACAAATTCTTTGCAATTTCTTTTATTAGTGGTAGATGCCTTGTCACGCCCCGCCGATGTCGACCGCCTTGGTGCCATCCTAAAAAATCCTATCTGCATTGTCTGATAGGAAAGGCGGGCCGTTATCCCATAGAATATCATAATACACCTCATATATTCCTCAGCCCTAATTCCCTGTTCGTAACAGCCCCTCGTCTTGACATCCGCTGCATTTCTACTCCGCCGTCAGCATGGTCTTGATCGTCTTTTTTTAGTTCAGCAGCCAAGTCAGATTCAGCTCCCACCGCTTGAGTGTGATGTCCGGCTTGACTCGTTCCCCGTGGAAGTCACTGCCGCCAGTGACGTGGAGGTCGTATCTCCGCGCCAGCTCCAGATATAACGCGGTCTGCTCTGGCGTATGGCGCGGGTAAAAGCATTCAATGGCTTCCAAGCCGCTGTCCTTTAGCTGACGGATAAGGGCCTCTAACCGCTCATCATCCAGCCCCAACTGATAGGGGTGGGCCAAAGCAGCGCGACCGCCATCGGAACGGATGGCGGCGATGCAGTCCCGGGCGGAAACCTTGAAACGCTCTATCTTTTGATATTCGTCTGTGTCCAAATACCGATCAAAGGCCTCTCGGTTGGTCGAGACATAGCCGGGGCGCACCATCACCTGAGCGAAATGGGTGCGGGCAATTACAGCGTTACCCGCCAGTTCCTCCACCTCGTCCAGAGAGATGATGACCCCCCGTTCACGAAGGAAATCAATTATGCGGCACAGCCCTCCACGGTTTACTTTACCCTAGTCTGCTTCTTTTGTGCGCATTAAAACGCATTAGGGAATACGCAAGGACTAACGCTTGACTTTTTGCGTATAATAGAATATAATTGCATTGTAAACCAATACAATTATATTTGAAAGGAGTGCTTTTATGTCTACAAGTGTT
>ENA-UEPJ01003001-UEPJ01003001.1-human-gut-metagenome-genome-assembly--contig:-NODE-3001-length-15978-cov-15.339979_pt1 | contig 15978 bp, 10 predicted proteins | sample MGYA00242890_ERZ507896 | MGnify/ENA primary metagenome ERZ507896 (study PRJEB26167, sample SAMN06115508) | human gut metagenome | host: Homo sapiens | place: China:Qinghai | collected 2015-08-20... | reverse complement strand
ACTACAATGCACTGGCTTAAATCATCAATTGAAAATCTTTATTTCAAACACTTAAACTCTCCACTTACAAAATCTCCCTCATAAACAAACACTCCTTCCCATTCACTCCACTTAACCATATCATGTGACTGTCTGTCAACTTCCTTTTCTGCATCCATAATCCAAATCAATTTCATATTTGTTTTAGCAAGAAACTCATCAAGAACATCTTTTCGTATAACTACAGCATTAACATCTTGTGTCAAATTGGTGTCAAATGCTACTATTTCATGATTAGAATTATAAAAAAATCCTTCCCTATCTAATTGTTTTAGATGCATAGTATTTATGATTTTAGCACATGGCATGCTTCTCGTTACCGTTTCATCTATTGTTGCATCATATTGACATTCCCACAATAAATCGGTAGTAGCATGCAGAATATTTCCTATTTTCTTCCTAACTTTCCGGGTAACAGTTTTATTTTCATATGTTATATTTGGAATTGTTATTGTTCCATCACTCTCCTCGCCGTCCTCACCACTGTATTTAGTTATAAATTGCATGAATTTTGAATAATTAGGAACAGGAATATTTTCAGTAATAGTCTCTTCTTCTCCAGTTTCAATATCTACTTCAACCTCTGCATATTGCTCGGAACACTTATAACTCGGAGCCCACGGGTACTCTTTATTATATACATTAGTTTCCTGATGAAATGACGCAGTAGCATTTGTTATAATCGGTCGATTGTTAGTTATACAATTTACCAATTGTTCAGCTTGTCCGATACTTACAAAATACGCATATGCCCAGCTCCATTCATATAGCCTATCTCTATCTATCATCTTTCTTCCTGTATCGTAATACCTAGTCAATGAAATCCATTTTGTATCATCTTCATCTGACAAAATCATCATATTCTTCATTTCATCAAAAAATATTCCCTTTGTATTCATCCAATCTGATTTCATCTGTTCCGAGTCTACATTTACTTTAGAATGTTCATACTTAGCATTAATACTGCAGGATTTCAATACTTCAAATACCGGCATATCATCATATTTAATATTGTTACAAATCAAAGTCGGATCAAAATTTCTGACATATAGTTGCCATGCCCCATCATATACCAAGTTATTATTATCCGAACTCCATCTATCCAGCATTTGACAATGGTCTGCAATTCTCGCCAATATATTATACATCATAATCCATTGATATTTTTTGCCGATTCTCTCTGTTTTTATCGTTTCATTTCTGCCACTACTACAATGCAAATCGTACTCTCCAAATAAATCCTCTGAGTATCCTAAATCATTAAGTATATACGAAACTGCATAATTCCATACTTTGCTTTCATTAATGTCAAAAGTTTTAATCACTCCCTGAAATACATAACGTCCAAAGTCTCCATAAATTCCCATTCCTTCAAATTTCATGGAACTTATCAGCCTATACATTCCTCCTTCATAGTGTTTATCCAAATAATTCTGGTCGTTAATCTCTGGAATAGGCTCAGAATTATATGGCGGAATAATTTTTATTTTTTTTATAATACCTGTATATTCAGGATTCTCATATAAGAATCTTTCAATAATCATACGTGCATAGTCTCTTAAAAGAATATCCGGATACACCATATCCTTATCAAATATTGTGCAATACACGTATTCAGCCAAGTCCTGTATATCCTCATCATCCGAACATCTACAACAAGCCCCAAATACTATTCCATATAATCTTTGAAGAACATATGGATCATTTACGCCGTCAAATTTTTTAAGGATTCTACTACATAACTCAACTCTATCCTTTAATATTTCTATCATTGCTTTTGATGTATAATCTCTAAGCTTACGATTAGAAGAAGTCAGTAACCAGCCAAATAAAGTTAACATCAATTCAATCTGTTTATCATCTGATATATCGAGTGTTTGACCACTTGCATACATTTCGATTAATTGAATCAATCTATTGTCATTATTATAAGATTTTAATTCGTTAATATAAATTGTCCAAACATAATCTCTCTTATTAAGACTAAATTTATACAACAATTCATGAAGGTAATCAGCATTAAATGGATGATTTACTTTCATACTATTACTGATAAGCATTCTCCATACTGCTTTTTCATACAATTGATTTTTCATCAACCAATTATTAAACTGATTAACAGGAAGATTCTCTTTATTTCTCCATTCGAAAGACGTTAAATATCTCGAAAAAATAAAATACTTATCATTGTCATTATCAATAGCATCAATAATCTCTATGCATTCCTCCCCATACTTTTCTGCATACAACGCGCAAATATTTACAAACAAATCAACATTTTCCGGATTATTTAATTTTCCATTAACTATATTCAATACGTCAGCTTTAATGTATGCAATAACCTCAGCTCTATCTTTAGCTCTAGAAATTATGGCCTTTGCACAAAAATAATCATTCATCTGATCATATGCAAAATGAAATCTTTTCGATTCACTATAAATAGACTCATACAATAAGCGTTCCTTTTGCAGCTGTCTAACAAAAGGTATGGCGCTAATATCATAATCACCCCAAAAATTCAATAACAACAATTCCTTTTGTGATATTGTTTTTTTATTATTAGTTATAAACCAGTCGGCAATTTGTACTACCAACTCACTTACAAGTTCATCTTCTTCTGTATAGCCCTTATCCTGCAAACTCTTTTTCAAATTATGGTATATTTTACGGTTTGCTTCGCCAATCAAACGCTCATATAATTCCTGTAAGCTTCCATTATTTCCATTATATGTCTTACAATATAATGTTAAGAAAAGAGGATTCGACATCTCACTACCAAAATATTCTGTAGGAGTAAAAGGAATATTATAATGATTTAAAAACTCTCTTATAGCCTGAATACTATTAAATTCAAAGCCTAGATGATGTATCGATACTGCATTAATTTTGTCATTTATTACACATTCTGGTAACAGAATTTTTTCATATTCAGATCTATATGAAACAACAATCTTCACCATACGCGACTCATGTATATATCAAAGCCGAAGAATGTTATGCAGAACAAACTTCTGTTGCAATCGCTTGCGATACGGTCGATTATACTAAAGGTTTATCTGTTTGGTTCGATACTCCGAATGATCTTTCGGGGAAAGAAATTTGGACTGTGAATAACGGGAACTCTGGCTCTAATCCCGATTTTGCGTGGGAACAGCGATCTTTTCCGATAGGGAATGGCAGTTTCGGAGGAAATATTTTGGGATCGGTTGAGACAGAACGTATAACATTGAATGAGAAATCTTTGTGGAAAGGAGGTCCTAATGTTCCTGGAGGTGCACGATATTATTGGGATGCCAATAAGGAGGGGTATAAAGTTTTGGATCAGATACGGCATTCTTTTATTCAGTTTTCAGGAATTAATTCCGTTGCTACGGAGTTGACCCGGAATAATTTTAATGGAAAATGCGGGTATGAACCGGATAGTGAGGAGTCTTTTCGTTTCGGGAGTTTTACTACTATGGGTGAGTTTCATATCGATACGGGAATCGCAGAGTCCGAAATATCCGATTATCGGCGGATACTCTCTCTCGATTCAGCCTTGGTAGTCGTACAGTTCAATGCAGGAGGGGCTTGTTTTTACCGTAAGTTTTTCAGTTCATATCCTGACAGTATAATGATATATCGATTTGAATGTACAAGACCGGGGCGACAAAATCTGACTTTCCGGTATGTGGCGAATCCTCAGGCTTCCGGATCGGTTGAAGCAGACGGAACTACCGGTATTGTTTATAACGGTCGTCTCGACAGTAACGGTATGCAGTTTGTCATTCGGGCAAGAGCAGTAGCGGAAAGTGGTACGGTGACGGTGGAAAATGGCGCGATTAAGGTAATCGGGGCTGATAATGTAACATTCTATGTGGCGGGAGATACCGATTATAAAATGAATTATAACCCGGATTTTAACGATGACCGAGCTTATGTAGGAGTCGATCCCGTTATGACGACACAGAATAATCTTGATTTTGCATTGGCAAAAGGGTATGATGCGGTTTATAATGCCCATCGGGCAGATTACTCCGCTCTTTTTGATCGAGTGAAGATAGACTTGAATGAGAGTAAACTTGTTTCCGATATTCCTACCGACATGCGGCTGTCGAATTATCGGAATGGCATTTCGGATCATTATTTGGAAGAACTTTATTTTCAATTCGGTCGTTATTTGCTTATCGCGTCTTCTCGTGCGGGTAATCTCCCGGCAAATTTACAAGGACTTTGGCATAATAATGTAGAAGGTCCTTGGCGGGTAGATTATCACAATAATATTAATTTGCAGATGAACTATTGGCCGGCTTGTCCGGCTAATTTGAGCGAATGTCAAACTCCGTTGATCGAGTATATTCGTACATTGGTAAAACCGGGAGAACGTACGGCAAAAGCTTATTATGGTCCGGACACTCGAGGCTGGACTACATCTGTTTCATCGAATATATTCGGCTTCACTTCTCCATTGAGCAGTCGGGACATGTCATGGAATTTCAGCTTTGTAGCAGGGCCTTGGCTGGCGACTCATGTATGGGAGTATTATGATTATACTCGGGATGAGGATTTTTTGCGAACTACGGGGTATGAGCTGATTAAAGGCAGTGCAGAATTTGCAGTGGACCATTTATGGTATAAACCTGACGGGAGTTATGCAGCAGCGCCATCAACGTCTCCTGAACATGGACCTGTCGATCAGGGTGCTACTTTTGCTCATGCTGTTGTGAGAGAGATTCTTTTGGATGCTATCGAGGCGAGCAAGATTCTTGATGTCGATGCTTCGGAGAGAGAAGAGTGGCAAGAGGTTCTTAATAAACTGATGCCTTATAAGATCGGTCGTTACGGACAACTGATGGAGTGGTCTGCAGATATAGATGATCCTAAGGATAAACACCGTCATGTAAATCACCTGTTCGGACTGCATCCGGGACGCACTATCTCTCCGATTACGACTCCGGAGCTTTCCACGGCATCGAGGATCGTATTGGAAAAACGAGGTGACGGTGCTACCGGCTGGAGTATGGGATGGAAGTTAAATCAATGGGCTCGTCTGCATGACGGTAACCATGCATATCTTTTATTTCAGAATCTTTTGAAAAACGGCACGGCCGATAATTTGTGGGATATGCATCCGCCTTTTCAGATCGATGGTAATTTCGGAGGGACTGCCGGAATAATAGAGATGTTGATGCAGAGCCACATGGGATTTATTCATTTGTTGCCGGCGCTTCCGGATAAATGGGCTTCTGGGGATGTCATAGGGTTATGCGCAAGAGGAAATTTTGAGGTTGATATTCATTGGGAAAAAGGAGAGCTTGTTAAGGCTGTTATTCGGTCTGGATCAGGGGGAATGTGTAGCATTCGTTATAAAGATTCTATGGTGAATTTCGATACAAAAGCCGGCAAAAGTTATTCTTTAATTTATGATAATTCGTTATTCCGAATTTTGGAAAATTAGGAGTAATAATGTTTTTGGGGGGTAGGATTATAGGAGGTTATTCTTGTTTTATTGTAAGAGCATTTAAGTTTTTTGATAATATTTTTTTGATTTTGTCATTGTATTGTAATATCTATTTTGTCCTTTTGCATTATTTTAGTATAATGCGATAAAAGATCGGATATAATGAGATATATAGAGAAAGAACTGGAAAATTTGAAAGATGAAGTCCTTGAAATGTGGACTTTGGTTTATTCGCAGTTGAATCGGGCAGGAGAGGCGTTGCTATCTTTAGATAAAGACCTTGCACGAGAGGTGATTTACCGGGAAAAAAGAGTGAACGCTTTTGAGTTGAAAATAGATAGTGATTGTGAGGATATTATCGGTTTGTATACTCCTGTTGCTGTAGATTTGAGATTTGTATTGGCGATGCTTAAAATCAATACTAACCTGGAACGTATCGCTGATTTTTGTGAGGGAATGTCTCGATTTGTTATCGATTATCCGCAAATCAGCGTAGATGCGGAATTATTGGATAAAACCAATTTGCGTGAGATGCTGGATACGATTAAGAAAATGATGGAAAAAGGAAAAGAAGCTCTTACGGAGGAATCTTCTTCTATTGCCGTAGGAATTTTCGATATGGATAACAGGGTCGATGAGATTAATCGTCAGGCTACTCATATTGTCGCTCGCTATATACAAGATAAACCCGACCGGGCAGATGAGTGTCTTCATTTGATAGGAATTATTCGGAAAATGGAACGTATAGGCGATCACTGCAATAATATGGCGGAAGAGATAATTTTTTATTTGGACGCTAAAGTCTTGAAGCATTCTACTAAAAAATAGGATATATGTTTGATATAAAAAATACGGGTGATTATTCAAAAGATGATCACCCGTATTTTTTATATTTTATCTTTTATTTATAGGAGTATTCCAGTTTATTTTCAGAGAACAATACATGATGATCGCCAATATGATAAATAATCCTATACTTCCGACTAATAGTGCATAAATTTCCATTTGGATGAGGATAAATATATAAGTATATAATAATAGTAACATCCCTCCTATTGTTATCGCTGTTTTTTTGATTTTTAATATTCCGCTTAGGTAGAATGTGAGCAACCCGATTGTCATTATTGTCGCTATTGCATAGGAAAGGGAGAAGTTAAGATGTTCGGAGATGGATACTAAAAGAGTATAAAACAGGCATAACGCCAGACCGATTAACAGGTACTGGAACGGGTGGATATTTTTCTTCTGTAAAACCTCGGCAAAAAAGCAGATTACGAAAGTGAGAATGATGATTAGGAATGCATATTTTATAGAACGTATTGATTTTTGGTATTGATCGACGGGTAGGAGAAGATTTACTCCGAAAGACGAATCATTTAAGTCTATATTCCATTTTTCGGCGGTGAAGACTTGCGGATAGTTCCGGTTCAGATTCAAGATTTTCCAAGTTGCTGAAAATCCGTTTTCGGAAACTTGTCTGCTCTCAGGAAGAAATGCTCCGGTAAAGCTGGGTGTCGAGCAGTTTGATTTTAGGGAGACGAGAGTCGTTTCTCCCAATGGGGTGAACATCACCGATTCAGAACCTTTTATCCGGAGATCTATATTGAACGGTACATCTTCGTCTCTATCTGATAATGATACGGAGCAAGATACCCCTGAAAAGATAAGAAGATTATCTACTCCGGAATTAAAAGACAAAGTCTCGTTTTTCCATTTCCCTTCTACTTGTTCAGTGATGCCGCGTAAATCTGAGATACCTACTATCAGTTTTGCTTCATTTAAGAGAAATTCTTGTCCGGTGATCTTTTTTTGCTGTAAGTATGCAATATCGAATGAGCCGGTAAGTTTGAGAGATGAACGATAAACGACAATATCGTATAATCCTCTTTTCAGGTCTTCTGTTTCTAAATTTCCTGAAATATGCAGCTCTTCCGGTAAGATATATAAATACCGTATTTCGGCTTGTCTCGTTTTATTTTCTTGCTCGATATATTCTTTATAAGGAATTACTAACATCGGACCGGTTATGTTTTGAGGTTTACTCCATTTTTGCTGTACTTCTGCAGATGCTTCATTTGCCGTTCTATTCCTTTCCGTGATCATGTTCTGTACCATCGTAATCGGTATGATCAAGGCGATAATTAGTAAAGCGATTAGAATAATCTTGATTGTCACAGCATTGCTTTTGTTGTTTCTCTTTCTTACTTCTTCCTGAATCGGAGTCAATTCGGTCTGTTCCATAGTCGAATATTTTAATTAATAATTAAAAAGTACTTTGTATTACAAAGTTTATGAATAAAAAAATTATAGGTTTTGACTTTTTAAAAAATCTTCTAAAGCCCGAATGTGGGAAATGAAAGCTTCCCGTCCTTCGGCAGTAATGGAAAATCTGGTATTGGGTTTGCGCCCTATGAATTGTTTATTGCTTTTTATGTATCCGAGTTCTTCTAAATTTCGGGAGTGACTTGCCAAATTACCATCGGTCAAATCGAGCAAATTCTTGATGGTGGTAAAATCAACGGAATCATTTACCATTAAGATCGACATAATCCCTAATCGGGCTTTGCTTTCAAAGGCTTTATTGATATGTTCGAGATTAGGCTTCATTATTTTCTTCGGTCATATTTCAGGTAAAAGAAGACTCCGTAGATGATATGAAATAGTCCGAATCCAGCAACCCAGAAAAGCAATCCGTATCCGGGGACAAAGCTGTCTATCAACCCTAATATCAATTCTGCGTACCCCAGATAACGGGTATTTGAATAGGTATATTTCGAACCGTTGATTAAAGCTATACCATAAAATATCAACATGATAGAAGATGTGAGACCGTAATGTTGTTGCAGCAGTAAAGAGAAACAAAGGATTCCTCCAGCTAATAACGGGACAAAGAAGTTGATTAACAGACGTATGGATATTGAATCTAATCGTAGCCTGAGACCATTCTTTTTTGCTTTTATCCAAGAAAGATAAAATGCTGTTATTAATGATATAGTTAATAGTATCAGTGCCAGAATGACGATGATTTGTAATCGGTAGGGTGTGTTAATGTTTAAGGTCGTAATTTTTGTAGGGTCAAGTATGTAATAGGCAATGTAAGCTCCGATAAAGGCGTATATGCCGACAAAAATTGCAGATAAACCGCTTAATGAGAGAAACTTGGAAGACTTCTCCATCAGGTTTTTTATTTCGCTTAATGTGCTTATTACTTCTTTATTTTCCATTTTGTTTCTGTAATAATAAAGTACTTTGTTTTGCAAAGTTGCATAAAAAAATTGTAAAAACAAATTTTTACGTATTTTTTTATCTGAGAAAAGAACTGGAGAAGTATGTATCGTATAGAATCTTTTTGCAAAATAAAAAGACTGTTCCGAAATTCCGGAACAGTCTTTACTTGTCATTACAAAAGAAACAAGATCATTTTTCTGTTTTGCTATTGGTCGGTAAAACTCATCTATCGGTTACAGTGTTTTTGAAGCGAAAGTTTAGTAGTCCGATTATGAAAGATAATCACTGCCATGCAAAAATCAGATGATGCTAATCTCTTTTGTTCACAAAATCATGTTATTCCATCGGATATAACGATCAAGTTATAAAGATATAAAAAAAGAAGTAAGGAAAACAACCGTTTTCTACATTTTGATGTTATAGCGCAACTTTTTGTTAATTTTTACAACTTGTATCGATACATTTGAGAAACGATTTGCTGATATTGGTTTTCTAATTGTAAATAATTTTGCATGCTCTCATACACCTGATTTGCTTCGATAAAATATTCTATCATCGAGAGCTGACCGTTTTCAAGGGCTTTGTTGAGTAAAGAGAGTGTTTTTTGGGATTGTAACAGTTTGTTGTATTCTTGCATAGAGACTTTTAAATTGGTCGCCTGATCATAGAGTTGTCGCAAAGTAGAAAGACTTTGCAGGCGGGTGTTTTCTATTTGCATTTGAGTATATCCGCTTAACGCTTTTGCCTGTTTTATTTTGTTTCGGTTTTCAAATAGCGGAATAGAAATACCGAACGATATGCCGTTATATTTATCTGTGGGCTCCATTTCTCGTATGTAACCGATCTCGAATTTAGGAAACCATAGGGATTTGCTTAGCGAAATATTTTTTCGAGCTACTTTCAGTTCGTTTTCGAGTGAACGTAATTCAGGGTCAGCGGCTATGGCTTCTTGACTGTAAATTTCAAAATTTTCCGGAAAATCCACAGGGGAATAATCGGTTAGCTCTTCTCCGATCGGTAAATTTCCATTTAAAGTTTGTAATTCTTTAAGTTTATTATTCCGTTCGGTTTCTATCAACCGCATTTGTGTTTTTATATTATAAAGTTCTAATTCTATTTTGTTGGTCTCCAAGATATTTGCATCACCGGTAGATAACCGTTTCTGATACAGGGCCGAGAGTTTCTGTACATTCTGAAGCCTGAGGCTCAGTAACTTTTGTTGTTGAAAGAGAGAAACCAGATCGAGACAGATTGTTTTTGCATTAAGCAACACTTGCTGGCGGATGATCTGTTTTTGCTGATCATACAAGTCTGATTTTAGATCATAGAGCTGGTTTTTATGAACATATACCGATGGAAAGTCAAAACTCTGCGATACCGACAGCTCTCCGGTTTTTCCTATCGAGGCCGGTTTTCCCCATTTCCGTTCGTATGATACATTTGGGTCGGGCAGAGTGTTTTCTGTTGCTGCTTCCAGTTTTTTAGAAAGGGTCAGTTGTTCACTGGCTTGTAATTCTTTATTGTTTTTTTCGATAGATCTGAGTATCGATTCGATGTTGTTCTGTGCCGCTAAATTTCCGGCACAGAACAACAAGAAGACAATTATATAGAATTTCATAAGTCGCTTTTTTTATGGTTCATAATCTGATAAACAATGGGAACGATAAATGCGTTCAATAGGGTAGAGCTTAATAATCCGCCTAAAATTACTTTTGCCATCGGGCTTTGGATTTCGTTTCCCGGTAGATCTCCACCTATTGCCAACGGAATGAGAGCAAGAGCGGAAGACAGGGCTGTCATTAAGATCGGGTTAAGACGATCTAATGATCCGTGTATGATGGTATCTTTCAGATTATAGCCTTCGTTTTGAAGATGGTTGTAGTGTGATACCAGCAGCATTCCGTTACGGGTAGCGATACCGAATAGCGAGATGAATCCGATAATTGCAGGAATACTTATTTCTCCGGATGTCAGTTTCAGCATGATAACTCCGCCGATCAAGGCTAAAGGGAGATTTAGCAAGATAATGCCTGATTGTTTTGCATTTCTGAATTCGTGATAGAGTAATAGGAATATTACCAATACCGAAATCATTGACGTCAGTAATAACGTCCGGGATGCGGCTTGTTCGCTTTCGAACTGACCACCGTATTCAATATGATAATCTTCTGGTAGCTTTATTGTTGCATTTATTTTTTCTTGTATATCTTTTACGACCCCGTGCAAATCCCGGTCGGCAACATTTGCAGAAATTACGATTTTGCGTTTGACATTCTCCCGGTTTATCGTATTCGGGCCGGATGAAGAAGAGATGTCTGCTACATAAGATAACGGTATTTTTGTCCCGTTTGCATCGATCATCAGATTTGCTATTTTTTCGATTTTGTCCCGTTCGTCATCCCGGACCTTTACCGTAAGGTCGAATGACCGTCCGTTTTCGTATACTTGAGATACAACTTCCCCGGCTAATGCAATATCGATGAATTCGGTAAATTCGGGCAGTGTGATGCCGTATTTGGCAAGCATGTCGCGTTTCGGATTGATTTTAAGTTGTGGGCGTTCGATTTGCTGTTCTACATTCAGATCGACGACTCCTTCGACATCTTTTATTGCCGCTTTTATTTGGTTGCCCAAAGAAAACATTTTGTTCAGATCATCACCGAACAGCTTGATTGCGATTTTTGCTTGTGTTCCGGATAGCATGGCATCGATACGGTGAGATATCGGTTGCCCTATTTCTACGTTTACTCCGGGCAAACTTCCCAATTTCTCTCGGATGTCGGCAATCATTTCTTCATGAGAACGTTCTCCCCGTTCATAAGGAGCTTCTATTTCAGAAACGTTTACCCCTAAGGCATGTTCATCCAGTTCTGCACGTCCGGTTTTTCGGGCTACAGTTTTGATTTCGGGGACAGATAACAGTAATTGTTCTGCCCTCTGTCCGATTCGATCCGATTCTTCAAGAGAAATTCCCGGTAACGTACTGATATTTATGGTAAACGAACCTTCGTTGAACGGAGGTAGAAAACTTCGTCCTAATGTGAAGAATAGTGCCAAAGAAACGATGAATAATCCGATAGTCGATCCTAAAACCGCTTTTTTGTGGTGTAAAGTCCACACTAAAGCTCGTTCATATACCTGTTTCAGATTTCGAGCGACCCACGGTTCACGGGAGAGTTTTTTATCATTTTTCGTGTCGGTCAGCAGGTAACTGCAAAGTACCGGAGTCAGGGTAAGAGCTACTACTGTAGAAGCAAATAGAGCTATGATAAATGAAATACCGAGAGGCATCAACATACGTCCTTCCATACCGCTTAAAAAGAATAGGGGAACAAAGCTGACGATAATGATGAGTGTTGAGTTGAGTATCGGCATACGTACTTCTTTGGATGCTTCGAAAATTACATCTATCGGACGTTTGCGTTCGTTTTCCGGTAACAGGCGGTTTTCTCGTAATCGTTTATATACATTTTCTACATCGACTATCGCATCATCGACCAGAGAGCCGATTGCAATTGCCATACCTCCCAGACTCATCGTGTTTATAGTAAGTCCCATAAAGTGAAGAGTCAGTATCGATACCAATAAGGAAAGGGGCAAGGCAACTAAAGATATAACGGTAGTCCTTAAATTCATCAAGAAAAAGAATAAGACGATTATGACGAAAACAGAACCTTCGAACAGAGATTTTTGTATGTTATCGATCGAATTGTCGATAAAACGGGATTGCCGGAATACATCGGTGGAGATGTGAATATCTGCCGGCAAATTTTTTTGTAATTCTGCAACGGACTGATCTAGTTTTTCTGTCAGTTCGAGCGTACTGGTATTCGGTTGTTTGGTAACCGTGATCAATACGGCAGGTTTTCCTTTCTCTGAAGCCATACCGAGTTTGGGCGCTTTGTTTCCGATTTGAATGTCTGCAATGTCTTCAAGTAGAACCGGAATGCCGTTTATTGTCTTTACTACTGCTTTGGACAGCTCATCGATATGATTTGTCGAAACTACACCTCTGACGATATATTCGTTACTGAATTCGTATAATATACCACCGTTTGCATTTTGATTCATGTTCCGGGTCGTGTTCATGACCTCGTTCAGTCCTATGCCGTAGTGCTTCATGCGGGCCGGGTCGAGCAATATCTGGTATTCTTTGATTTCTCCTCCGATAACCGTTACTTGGGCGACACCACCGGTGGAGAGAAGTCGCGGTCTGATTACCCAGTCGGCCAAAGTACGTAAATCCTGTAAAGACGTAGAATCGGATGTGATGCCGAGTATCATGACTTCTCCCAATATAGAAGATTGCGGTCCGAGAGTAGGAGTCCCGACATTTGCCGGTAAGCTTTCACTCATTACTGCCAATTTTTCGGAAGTAATCTGGCGAGCTCGATATATGTCCGTGCCCCAGTTGAATTCTACCCATACGACAGAGAACCCCGTTGTCGAAGAGGAGCGCACGCGGCGTACGTCTGTAGCCCCGTTAACAGCCGTTTCTACCGGAAAAGTAACGAGGCGTTCTACTTCTTCAGAAGCCATGCCCGGAGCTTCGGTCATAATTACGACCGTAGGGGCATTCAGGTCGGGAAATACATCCACTTCCATTTTCATGGCAGTATAACTGCCGATAAAAAATAAAAGTATGGCTGCAAAAAGTATTAATAACCTGTTATGCAGCGAATAGCTGATAATTTTATTTAGCATAATCTGTTCCTCCTGTTAATGGCTGTGAGAATGACCTTCGGGAATAATGCTGCTGTTTGCCGCAAGTTTTACTTGGTAAGCGCCTTTGGTTACGACACGGTCTCCGGGTTTTATTCCTGAAAGGATTTGTACTTCTTTCCCGTCATTGACTCCGAGAGTAACTTCTTGTTTTTTGTATCCTTCTTTATCGAGTTGGAGATATACGAAATAACTTCCTTGCTCTTCGGTGAGGGCTGTTACCGGAACAGTTATTACATTATTTATATTTCCGGATAAAAGAAAGACTTCGACATAAGATCCGGGTATAATGTCTCCCTTATTGTCGAATTCGAATATGACCGGAAGATAAAAAGACCCGTTGTCGGAGGAGCGTCCGTATGATTTTAATTTTCCATTCAGGCTTTCTAATGTATAGACTTTGTCATTATACGGAGTTTTAAAATGGGCGGAGGTTAGTGTCGGAAGGAATTGATAATATCGTTCTGAAACTTCGGCCTTCAACATTAACCGGCGATTTTGAGAAATGTTTAGTAACGGTTGACCGATTTCGACATAATCTCCGTCATTAACCAGCCTACTTTTGATGAATCCGTTCATCGGAGATGTAATTGCAATGCCGTTGTTCCCCTGATGTCCGGCTGTGGCTTTCCATGCGACACGAGCCGTTTCATAACTACTCAATGCTTGATTATATTCTTTTTCGGATATGATCTTATCTCGATAAAGAATTGCCGCACGTTCATATTCTTTTTGAGCGGTTCGGTAAGTTATTTCAGTTTTTTCCGCCGGATCTCCGTCTTGTATGTTCTGGGCTGAAATAGAAAGCAATATTGTTCCTTTATTTACGGCAGACCCCTCGGTAAGGGATGCTTTTCCGAAAGCAACTATTCCCGAAGAAGTTGCTGCAATAGTCATATCGTCTCCTTGTGCAGCAAGAACTTGTCCGGATGTTTTAATGACATTTCGGAAAGTTTTGGGCTGTATTTCCGATATGACTATACCTGCTGCTTGAGCTTTTTCTTCGGTAAAAATTATTTCGTCTTCATGTTCGTGATCAGTATCGACTTCGTTTTGTTGATGTTCGTGATCGATGTCTTTGGGGGTATTGTTATTGCATCCGGCAAAAAAATAAGCCGAGGCAATAATACATATTATAATATGTTTCATTGAAAATTTGTTTTTAATCTGATAATATTTCGTGACGGACTACTCGTTACTTATCGTACACAATAAAATCTCGACACGATAAAATTGAAAATTGTCGTTTATATATAATCAGATTAAATGGGGTGGAGCTCGTAATCCGGAAGAGAGGCCTTTGTATTCAGAAATGCAAAAGTCTTTATGAGGAATAGGCAACGTTGTACATTCCGTTTCGTCCGGTCTGAAATCGAAAGAAGTGATTGTTGCGGGAAGTGCAATGAAAATATTTGACTGGAGGTCGGGATTTCCGGTAGAAGTCCGGTAAGCGGCAAAACGCACAAGGCAGTCAGTTTCACAGTCAGGCCGGTGTGTAATATCCCGATTTTGTCCGTTTTCGGGAATTTCGGATAATTGCAAGCATATTCTACCGTCGATATGGTGGTGATGAGGCACAATTGTAACGAGCAACATGCAGCATGCCGCTAACCAAAGAAAAGGTAGAAGTACTTTTTTTTTCATTAAAATAGTTCCTGTGCAATTGCTCTTTGTGTACAAAGGTAGTAACAAAAGATCGGATTAGGAAAATGGATACTCGTGTTTTTTTATTTTTAACAAGAATGTTTGATCCATTCGGGCCAAGAACTTTTGTCGGTGTTCGTGTTTGCATTTTTTGTAAGTAAAGTAGCTTATAATTAAATATTTATTTTGTTACGAGATGCAGAAATTCGTTATCTGAAAATTTTTTATGGTAAGAAAAACACTAATTTAAAGTTTATATTTGAAAATAATCCTATATAAGCTTGCTGACAAAAAAACCGCATAATTTTTTTCTTTGAAAATAATGTACTACATTTGACCCACAAAAGTTGCTTTAATAGCGGTATTCTTTGGAAAATTTGGAAAAATGCCATGTAAAACAATATCCTGCCTGAGGTTCCGTTGTTTTATAAAATAGGTGTTGTTTCGAGGCTGCCGATATTGCAAATATGAAAAAACGGTTTTTTATTGCGGAATTTGAAGAACACGGAAGATTAAAAGCTCTTTAAATAGCGTTATAGGAACTCAAAATAATAAAGAAAATAAATTATCAAACTATTTTAATTTAACAGTCAACCACTTAGAATTTTTTTATTATGGAAACTAAAAAAACTGAAACTAAAGCTAAAGCTAAAAAGAAAACATTTCGTGGCATTGAGTCTGCATTTCTTGTGATTGTAGCATGCTTTATTATTGCTTTGTGTATTTTCCATTTCATCTTGGGAAATCCTGCAAACTTTATGGATAATGATCCTACAGGACACCCTCTGCCTGGAAATATGTTGGGTACTATCTATAAAGGAGGTGTAATCGTACCTGTCCTTCAAACTTTGTTACTTACCGTATTGGTATTAAGTGTTGAACGTGCATTTGCTCTTATGAAAGCT
>ENA-UEPJ01002995-UEPJ01002995.1-human-gut-metagenome-genome-assembly--contig:-NODE-2995-length-16026-cov-46.240956_pt1 | contig 16026 bp, 12 predicted proteins | sample MGYA00242890_ERZ507896 | MGnify/ENA primary metagenome ERZ507896 (study PRJEB26167, sample SAMN06115508) | human gut metagenome | host: Homo sapiens | place: China:Qinghai | collected 2015-08-20... | reverse complement strand
TGTCAATATAACTTCTTCAACTGTTAATCTTCTATAATCCTTTAGTGGAGTATTTAATTTTACAAGCTTAATTTCTGAATTATCACTAAATAATTCTAAAGCTTTTTCATCATAATCTGGAGCAACAACAACTTCTACTGCCATTGAATTTAAGTGCTTAGCAACTTCCTCATCAACTGTTTTTGAAAAACCAACAGTTCCATAAAAAGAACTTACAGGATCGCAATCAAAAGCTTTTGTATAAGCTTCATATAAAGATCGACCTAAAGCAACCCCACAAGGTTTTGTATGACGAATAATTGAAACACAGTTAACATCATAAAACTCACTTATCAAATTAGTAGCTTCTGTGACATTTAAAATATCATTAAATGTTAATTCTTTACCATTTACAATTTCGTAATCAACCATTCTGTCTGTTTTATAAATAGCACCTTTTTGATGAGGATTTTCTCCATATTTCATATCTTTTAATTTTTCAAAATTAAAAGTCTTAAATGGTTTTTCACCTGTTTGTTCTGCTAATTTTGAACAAATTAATCTATCATAATTTGCGGTAAAATTAAAAGCTTTAACTGCTAATTTTAACCTGCCAAAATCATTTGCGTTTAATGCTACATAATAATCGACTTTATCAACTATTACTGTTACGTTTTTATAATTTTTAGCTCCTGCTCTTAATATTGCAACACCTGCAATATCAATTTTACTAAGAACTTCATCTGCATCTGCTGATTCAAATGAAATCTTTTCAAATGGACAAACATTCACTACTACCATATCAAAAGATTTAATAGCAAGTCTTTCTAATTCATTTAATTCTCGAGAATCAGAACTATTAGCTAAAATACCAGCAAGAATAGTTTCGTTCATTGCTGCAAAATCTTTTGATAAAAAACCTAATGAATTTGAAAATTCAGCAATATCTATTACATCAACATCCGCACCTTTCAAAAATTCATAGGTATCTCCACCTGCAACAATCTCATAATCAAACTTTTCTACTAAATTTTTAGCGAAATCAATTAACCCAACTTTGTCATACACACTAATAAAAGCACGTCTTTTCATATACTACCCTCAATTTCAATATAATTTTTTATTATAACACTATTATAAAAAATTGATATTTTCTTAGCATTTCGTAACTATTCGTTGATTTTCTTGAAATTATTTCTTTGCTATATTATAATTAATCAATGAAAGAGGGTAATGATGGTAAGTAATAGAATAACAGAAGGCGTAGGGAAAAAGATAGTTGAAGCCCTAAAAAAACAATCAGATATCGAAATTCAAAATGTTGTAGAAAATCCTGTACCTGTTGTTGACGAACAACAAGCTTTAAATAATGAACCTGAAATAGAATACACAACAGAACAAGAGGATAATTTTGATTCTCAACCAAATCAAGAAGAACAAGTTGAATTTGAACAAAATGAACAATTTGAATCTGAAAATGATTTTTCTAATCAAACTATCCAATCTTTTACACAACCATCAATACTCACTCCACCACCAATTATGGAAAAAGACAATTTTGCAAGCGATTTAGAAGGTTTTGAAATTCCTACAAATATTGCCGTTTTAAAACAATTAATCAACCAACTCCCAGCTGGAGTTTCAAAACAAACCGGTGCACAAATTATCAAACAAACAATGGAAGCCCTTGGTATTTCAATGAAAAGCGTTCTTCAAGAAGCTCAACAAGTACAGGAAAGCCTCAACAATTCAGCAAGAGAATGCCAAACTTCCATAATGGAATATAAAAAACAAATTAATGTACTTGAAAAACAATCTCATAAACTGCAAAGGCAATATGCAGCTCTAAATGATATAATAAGTTTATTTATTCAAACAAATATCTAAAAAAAACGGCTTTTAAAAGCCGTTTTTTATCTATATGTAAATGAACTTTGAATATTTTTATCAATCATACCCAGACAAGATTGATATTCTGCATCTATCATCTTTAACCTAGATTGATATTGCAACATTTGCATATCCAATTTCTGTTCCAAAACCTTTAATTTCGCTTGCCGTTGCTGAAGCATTTTTGTAGTTGGGGACTCTGGATCATAATCATTACCAACTTGCATCAAATCACTTACAGATTGAGACAAACCCATTTTAGTCTGAGTAATTAACTGGATTTTATATTCCAAGTCCAATCTTTGTTGTTGAAGATATAATAATCTGATTTGTGAGGTAATTAATCCCATTTTTATCTACCTTTACCTTGTTTCATTGAGGTGACTACCCCTCAAGAAAGTGTGCTGATTATTTTCTGCAATCAGCTGTTCCATTTTTTGAAACTGATGACGGTGATAATTTAATCTGTATTGTGCCATCTTTCGTTTCTTATTCATTGTTAAGAATTCTTTTATTCCTTCAACAAATGAATTTGACATAGCTTTTATAGGATTTTTCCTTATCAGGAAATTTTTTGAATATAATAAGAAATCTATTAATCTTTTTATATTCATTTCTAAAGTATCACGAAGCATTTTTCTCCTTACACTTTAGACCTACATGTATATTAAAACAATCTACACTCAAATATTGCCATGCAAATGGATATTTGCTTAACATGTCTTAATCTTTTGTAGTCTATAGTTATTCATTCTTTTTCTATAACGGATAAATTGATTAAAAACTTTAACTAAAATAAAAAACTTGTAAAAAAATTTTACAAGTTTTGAATAGCTTTACTATCACCATCGATAGATTCTTTAAGCATCTTTTTAACAACATCGCCCTGTGTATCGAGCATCTTACAAACTGTTTCAATATTTCGGACTTTATTTGATAATATAGTATCAGCATTAGCTGTAATATTACCTGTTACATTTTGATAAGCAGCTAAAGCAGCAGAAGAAGTACCTTGCATCAAGTTTCCCATAACAATTGCAGGCAAACCATATTCCCCTAAATAAGGAGCAGCAGCTTGCATAATACCACCCCAACCGGAAATTACACCGGCGATAGGTAATACTATATTCTTCATTGAAAAACCATAGCCATTAGCAGCACCAAGGCCATAAGCAGCAGCACTTGCTACATCTGCAATACCTCCAACACCTGATGCATAACCAGTAGCTACACCAGATTCAGTTCCCCACCCACTTACAATTGAGGAAGCTGCACCTGTGGCATAACCATCTAGTCCCCAAGATACAGGAGCTGCTCCTGATGGAAAACCTGAATAATTATATAAGGAATCTATTCCGTAAGAAGAACCTCCATTGAACTTTGAAGCATAAGAAGTCCCCGGAATATTCATAGATTCAGAAGCCCCAAATACAGTTGCAAATGAAGATGGTGCAAACAAACTTGCTAAATTATATAAAAAACCACCAGTTGCACCAAAACCGGAACCTAGCCCATTACCAGAAACTGTTAAATCTCTTAATTGATCATAAGTTTCCCATAATTGAGCTTTTGCATCTCCACTTGCTGAACCAAATTTATTTGCTATTACTAAATAACTATCATTTTTATAAGCCATTTGAACCTCTTATATATTATTCGAATGTTTTAAATGTAGACTCAATATTCTTATCAATTACTTTTTTAACAGATTCCATTTCTGTCTGCAAAGCTTCTTGTTCTGTATCAAGTTGTTTAAGTCTTAATTCAAGTGTTCTATCTTGTTCTTGAATTTTTTCTGTTTTTGCATTTATATCTGCAATTTTTTTCTCATATACTTGCATTTCATAATTATATTGATTCATTGCATCATTATATGCATTTTCATCAGTTTTAGTTTCAGTACTTAATGCAAAAGTTGCACTAGAATCTTCAAACCTTATAGATTGAGGACGACCAGAATCATCCAAATCAACAAAAGCCTTTTCTTGACGTTCTATTTTTGTATTAACATTTTGAGCATTATACATAGTTAATTTATTTTGATTTTCTGTAGGTTTTGTTGGATCTGGAGCTGATAATGCAGAAGATGTTAGATCTTCCAGTGTTGCAAAATAAGTTTTGCCTTGGTACTCCCAAGTATAAATATTATCAGAATTTGCGATGCTCTCATCTGGGAAATCCTTGCAAATTTGTTCATAAGCAGCTTTTTGCGTAGAATCTGTAGGATCATACTTCGAAACTTCGCAATTTCCTACATAAGTAGGCACACCAGTATTTATTGTATAATTTTTCATATCGTCAGTACCAGCAACTGCAGCATCTAAATCTGTTTGAGTTGCAAAACAAATTTTACCATCAGCATCAGTATAGGTATATATATCAGAAATATCTGTATTCGCGAAATCTTTATATTCACTTGCTATCTTATCATAGCTATTTTTTTGATCTTCTACAGCTGGATCATATTTTGCTAATTGTTGACCATTAACTGTATAAGAACCTGTTCCTGCATCATAAGTAACATTATCTTTCGAAACAGTTCCTTGAGAAGCTTTTGTATCCAAAACAACCTGAGGATTTGTTTTCTTTGACTGAATTCCTGTGTATACATCTGAATAATGATAATGAGTAATCAAATAATTATAACCATCTGGATCATTAATTAATTCAGACATATCTGTAATTGTTTCTTCTGTAGTTCCATCAGTATAAGAATATTGTAATGTTGTATAATCTTGAGTACTTGGAGCAGTTGGAACTTCCAATGCAAGCAATTCATTAAAAGTGTTTGCGCTTTGATTTGCTAAAGCTGTACGTGCCTGATTTATCTGTTGACCTTCATATTCAACGTTAGTTTTTCTAGCTGTTAAACCTAAATATCTTGCTTGTGAAGCTGCCATACCCATAGGGCTACTCTCCTCTTAAAATTACTACCTTACAATTAGTCTTATAATAATGTTTCAAAAAAAGTCAACATTACTATAAAAATTATACGGTATTAATTTAAAAATATATATAGAAATAGTTGTAAAATCATACATTTGAATGATAAAAATTTGAAAATTTCGCATAAAAAAAGTAGAGTCCCCTAATCAGGACTCCACTTTTCTACTAATAAAACTATTCTTCAGTTTGTTCAGAATCACTTGAACCGATTTTTTCTTCATTTACAGTCAAAGCAATACGTTTATCTGTAGGATTAAATTTTAAGATGTAAGTATCTATTTTATCACCTACCTGCAAAATACATTCTTTTTGGTTTTGCAATTCAACAACTTCTGCATGAGGTAAAAGAGCTTCAACACCAGGGAACACTTCTACAAAAGCTCCAAAATGTTTAATTCTTGTAATTGTACCTTCTACCTTATCGCCTTCTTTAATTTGTTTTTCTGCTTCTAACCATGGATCTGGTTCCAAATTTTTCAAACTTAAAGATACTCTTTGTTTATCATGATCAACGGCAATAACTTCAACATCAATTTTATCACCAACATTCAAAATATCAGTAGGATGATCAATCCATCTCCAAGATAATTGAGAAAGTGGTAATAAACCATCAATACCGCCTAAATCAATAAAAGCACCAAAATCAGTAATTCTCACAACATCACCTTTTACAATTTGACCAGGTTCAATTTGAGAGAAAACATTTTTTCTTGCTTCTACTGCACTATCTTCATAAACTTTTTTATTTGAAAGAATGAAATTATTTTGTTGAGGATCAAGAGTTAAAATTTTCAACTCAATTTTTCCGCCAACTTCTAATTCATTTTCTTTAACTCTTAATTGAGAAGAAGGAACAAAACCTCTAACACCTGAAATATCTACTAAAACACCACCCTTAACAATACCTGCAATTGTGCCAAGAATTGTTTCATCAGCTTCTTTAGCTTTTTCAAGTTCTTTCCAAGCATAAGCAAGATCAACTTTCTTTCTTGAAAGTAAGAATTTTCCATCTTCATCTTCTTCTCTAATGATTAAGAATTCATATTCTTCACCTTTTTTGAACTTGTCTTCAACATTTTCATCTTTATCAACAGCTTCACGAGTTGGAACAACTGCTATAGTTTTAGCGCCAATGTCTACCATTACTCCTTGACTGTCATAACCACAAACGATGCCTTTTACTAAATCACCTTTTTGAAACTTGTAATCATATTGTTTCAATAATTCTTCAAAATCTAACTCACTTGATGTCATTTTTACTCCAATTGTCATACGACACTAATCTGTTACTATTGTGACTATTGTAGCAAATTATTAAAAATTTGTAAAGATTTTTGTAAATTCTTTTAACAATTTTAATAGCACAATACACGTGAGATGTTACCCTCTCACGTGTCATATATGCTTACGAGTTCTATGCTTTCAGAGATTTTATTAACTCTGAAATAGTATTTTCTTGAATTTCAATCTCTGAAATTCTTGCTTTTGTTTGTTCTATTAGCTCTTTAGGGGCATTTGCAACAAACTTAGGGTTATTAATTCTGCCTAATAGAGATTTCTTTTCAGCAGTAAGTTTGTCCAATTTCTTTTGCTGACGAGCTACTTCAGCATCCAAATCAATTAAATCTGCAAGAGGTAATATAATTTTTGAAGCAGAAACAACTGCTGTAGCACTCTTTGGAGGTACTGGAGCATTCATATCTGCATAAGAAATATTTTCAACTCTTGCTAGACGTTTAATATAAGCTTCAATTTCTTCAAAAATTGGTTTTTCATCTTTTTCAGCTCTGATTTCGATATCACATTTAATTGAAGGTGAAATATTGAAACTTTGACGAACATTACGCAATGATGTAATTGTTTCAAATACAAGTTCCATTTCTTGAGCTTCTTTAGGGAATTCCAATTCTTCTTTGAATATTGGGAATTCAGCAACAATTAAAGCTTTAGTTTCAGTTTCTTTTGGTATTAATTGCCATACTCTTTCAGTAATATGAGGCATTACAGGGTGTAACATTCTCAATGACATATCAAGAACATATCTCAATACACGCTGCGTATTTGCTTTTAACCCAGCATCTTGAAGTTGAATTTTAGCAATTTCAACATACCAATCACAATATGAATTCCAGAAGAAGTCATATAATACGTGAGCAACTTCACCGATTCTGAATTCTTTAATATTATCATTTACTTCTTTTGCTGTTTTATTTAACTTATCCAAAATCCATTTATCAGCAATTGTCAAATTATCAAAATCAATATCTTTATTATCAACACCATCAAGATTCATCAATACAAATCTTGAAGCATTCCAGATTTTATTAGCAAAGTTTCTGCCATATTCAAATCTTTCTTCACTCATTTTGATATCTTGACCGCCATATGTACATAAAGAAGTCATTGTAAATCTTAGAGCATCACAACCGTATTTATCAATAATTTTAACAGGATCAATTGTATTGCCTTTAGATTTAGACATTTTTTGACCTTTTTCATCTCTGATAAGACCGTGAATATATACAGTTGAGAATGGAGCTTTTCCTGTAAATTCCAATCCCATTGTGATCATTCTTGCAACCCAGAAGAAAATAATATCAAAACCAGTTACAAGAGTTGTAGTAGGATAGAATTTTTTGAAATCCTCGCTTTCAGTATTTGGCCAACCCATAGTAGAAAATGGCCATAATCCAGATGAGAACCAAGTATCAAGCACATCTGAATCTTGTGTATAATTTTCTGGATCAGGATTTTCTTTTGCAACAACCATTTCACCAGTTTCATTATGATAATAAGCTGGAATTTGGTGTCCCCACCATAATTGACGAGAAATACACCAATCACGAATATTTTCCATCCAACCTAAATAGTTCTTTTCCCATCTATCAGGAACAAATTTAATTCTACCGTCTTTAACAGCTGCAATAGCTTCTTTTGCAAGAGGTTCCATTTTAACAAACCACTGTTCAGAAAGTAACGGTTCAATAGTAGTTCCGCAACGTTGACATTTCCCAACATTATGTTCGTGATCTCTTGTTCTTAGCAAGAAATTATTATATGAAAGCATTCCAATAATTTTTTCTCTTGCTTCATACCTATCAAGTCCGTGCAACTCTTGAGGGACCTGACCGCAAGCCTTCATAGTACCGTCATTATTGATAACCCAAATAGGAGCTAATCCATGACGTTTACCTACTTCAAAATCATTCGGATCGTGTGCCGGAGTAATTTTTACTGCACCTGTTCCAAAATTCTTATCAACATATTCATCAGCGATAATAGGAATTTCTCGACCTGAAAGCGGAATAATAACAGTTTTTCCGATTAATTCCGAATATTTATGATCTGATGGATGAACAGCAATTGCAACATCACCAAAAATTGTTTCAGGACGAGTAGTAGCAACAATAATTGCACCACTTTCACCTTTTAATGGATAAGAAATTTCCCACATATGTCCTTGTTCTGTTGCGTATTCTGTTTCAACATCAGAAATTGCACTATTACAACGAGGACACCAGTTAACAATATATTTTCCTTTATAAATTAAACCTTTTTCGTAAAGTCTTACAAAAACTTCTTTTACAGCATCAGAACAACCTTTATCAAATGTAAAACGTTCTCTTGAGCGATCAAAAGAAGCACCCAAGCGTTTACATTGGTCTAAAATTGCAGACTTATGTTCATTAGCCCATTTCCAAGTTTCTTCCAAAAATTTTTCACGGCCTAAGTCGTAACGAGAAAGACCTTTTTCTCGAAGCATTTTTTCAACAACATTTTGAGTTGCAATTCCAGCATGGTCTGTACCAGGTAACCAAAGAGTTTCATAACCTGCCATTCTATGATAACGAGTTAGAATATCTTGCAAAGTTTCATCTAATGCGTGTCCCATATGCAAAACACCAGTAACATTTGGCGGTGGAATTACAATTGAATATGGTGGTTTTTGGCTTTTTGCATCAGCCTTAAAAAACTCGCCTTCTTCCCAAAATTTATATATACTATCTTCAGTTTCTTTAGGGTCATAAACTGTAGGTAAATCTTCAATTTTAATTGCTGTCATATAAAAATCCCTCTTATTTTTTATCGCATATTATAAAAATATCACAAAAAAAAGAGAGCGTAAATACTACGCTCTCTTTTCTTCAATAAAAATCCTATGCTTTTGGAATTGAATTAGCAATAATTTCCATTTCATCCAAAGAAGCATATACTGCATGACATCCACAATCTACATACAAGATTTGACCTGTTGTACCAGTAGATAAGTCAGATGCTAAATATAAGCCAGCTTTACCAACATCTTCCAATGAAACATTTCTTCCAAGAGGAGCTTTAGCAACTGCTGCTTTAAGCATTTTATCAAAACCAGAAATACCTTTAGCAGCAAGAGTTTTAACAGCACCTGCAGAAATACAGTTAACTCTAACACCTTTTTTACCTAAGTCAGCAGCTAAGTATCTCATTGAAGATTCTAACGCAGCTTTTGCAACACCCATTACATTGTAGTTAGCTACAACATATTCAGAACCTAAATATGTCAAAGCAAATACAGAAGCTCCTTCATTTAAAATAGGTTCAGCATGTTTACATAATGAAATTAAAGAATAAGCACTTACACCTAATGCTAAATCCCAACCAGCTTTTGATGTATCAATAAATCTACCTTGTAAATCTTCTTTAGCAGCAAAAGCAACCGCATGGATTACAAAGTCTAATTTTCCATATACTCTGTCACATTCTTTAAATACAGCTGCAACTTCATTTTCTTTTGTTACATCACAGCTCATAATAACTTTAGCATTCATATCTTCAGCTAAAGGTCTTACACGTTTTTCCATAGCTTCACCAGCGTATGTAAAAGCGATATCAGCACCAGCTTCAAATAATTGTTTTGCGATAGCATAGGCAATTCCGTGAGTATTAGATACTCCGAAAATAACACCTTTTTTACCTTCCATTAGTTTCATAATTATTTCTCCCTCTTTAAATGAACTAAAATACTAGATTAATTTTAACAAAAAAATATTATTAAAGCAAACATTTTAATTTATTAACAATTGTAACAACATGCAAACATGCTGAAATCAGGTGAAATATAAAGTTTTTATATATTTAAGAGAGATTAACAAGCAGGAGAGCTATGAGCGTTTCAAACGTATACAATCAAGGTAAAATAAACGCAATAAAGCTTAATCTTGGAGCACAAGCCAAGAAAGCTTCTGCGAATAAACCTGCATATATGCAAATGACAGGCTCTATTTTTGATGCTCCTGGTGTTAAAAATTCTGCATCTTCTACAGCAAATTCGCTTAATGATTTAAACACAAGTAAGAGTTTAAGTGAACTTAACGCATCAGAGGAAACAACAGGAAGCAGCAAATCTTCAACTGAAGATATTAAATCTATTGATAATGCTGCTGACGGCAAAGCTGCTGCTGCTAGTGCTGAAAGCAGTGCAGATGAAGTTGAAAGCTTAACAAAAGACACTCAAAATGATCAAAAAACTGTTGAAAAATTTGATTCTGATGCTCAAAAATTAGATAAAAAAATAGAAAAAGACGACAAAAAATTCCAAACACAATTAAAAAAACAAGAAAATGATTTAAAAAAAGATAATCAAAAATTACAAAAACTAGTAAAAGAAACAGAAGAAGCACAAACAGCAGTTGACAACGCTCAAAATGAATTGGATTCACTATTAGGCTCTGCATCTTTTTCTATTAACAGGGACCCAAATAGTGGAGCAGTAACAAATCCTAACCAAGACAGAATTAATGAATTACAAACAATAATAGGAGCTAATGCAACACTTTTACAAAGTAATGGTCAACAAATTTATTCATTACAAAGAAGTTCTTCAAGAACTATAACTAAAATGACAAAAACTAATGCAAACTATGTAAAAGTTAACCAACAAAACTCTAAAGCAATAACTCAAAATCAATCTAAAACAGACAAAGTTATAGAAACAGCAACATCAATTGAACAAATAAGTGCTCTAGTTTCCCAAACAGGTCAAGCCGTAAATTATGCTGGTAAAGGCCTTGTAGCCTTAGGAGCTACAATGAGCTCAAATCCATTCACTGCTGCAGTTGGAGCAGCATTAATTTCAACAGGTAATGTAATGCAAAAAGTTGGTACTGTAGTCGAAATGGTTGGAAACTATGGACAAATGGCAGCGAATGTTACTAAAACTGCCGCATATGCTGCAGATGGAAACTTAGCAGGAGCTTTAACAAGTGCTGCTAGTGCAATTCAAACAGGAGCTGCAGCTGTTAATACAACAACAAACTTGAATAAAACATTCAAAGAAATTGATAAACAAGCAACCCAAGCAACACAAAAATTAGCAGCGAATACAGCAGCTAGAGAAACTGTAAAAGACATGTCCACAGAAGAACTTGGCGGCATGAGTAAAAAACAAGCAAGAAAAGCTACGGCTGCAAAACTCCAAGCTCAAATGGCCGACGGAACAATTTCTACTGATGCAAAATGGGCTAAAGGACAATTAAATGACTTAACAGAACAAATAACAAGTGTACCTAAAGACGGCACAAGTATTGCTCAACAAGCTTTAAATAGCAGTAAAACTCAATTCGCAGATGCCGTTACATCAGCTGGCGGTTCAATAAAAGATGGAGTTGTCAGTGGACTTGACAAAAAAGCAAAAAAAGAAATTAATAACAAAGTTAAAACAGGATTTACAAATACTGCAACAGATACAGTCAAATCTAGCAAAAAATTTGACTGGGGCAAATTGGCAAATGGATTACAAGCAACTGCAGCAAAACTAGGTTCTCAAAATACTCAACAAACAACTCAAAACACAACTAAACCTGCACCTGCACAATGGGATTTAAGCAGTGATAGCAAATTCCAAAAAATATATAACTACAACAGACGTTACGCATAAAAAAGAGTTTAACCTACATAAAAGTTAAACTCTTTTTTATTGCTTTACACAAAATTTATTCAAAATATGATAGATTATTTGCCTTATTTCTTGCAGCTGTTTGTTCTTCTAACATTATGTTCATATATAATATTTTATTTGCAGTTGCTTGATCAAGATTTATAAATTCTGCACCTGCTCGTCTATCACTTGCTGATACAATTTTTACATCAGCATTAATATTTAGGTCTCCATATGAAATTTGAACAGGAACAACATCTCCAACTTTTAAATCATTGTGATGTGTCACAGCAATTCCGCCTCTTGATATATCTAACAATGAATCTATTTGAGAATTATCTGCTAAATGAACAGGATTTTTGTTATCATTAGTACTAAATCTCATATATTGACGTTTATCAATAGAGTTAACATTATAATCCACAACTCTTTGTTTATAAGCATATTTTCCCATATCTTCATCTGAAATATCAGTATCGGTATCAGAATCAGTATCTACATCAGAATCTGTGTCAACATCGGTATCTGTATCTACATCAGTATCTGTATCTACATCAGTATCTGTGTCAACATCAGTATCTGTGTCAACATCAGTATCTGTGTCAACATCGGTATCTATATCTACATCAGAATCTGTGTCAACATCGGTGTCTGTATCTACATCGGTATCGGTATCTACATCGGTATCGGTATCAACATCGGTATCGGTATCAACATCGGTATCGGTATCAACATCGGTATCGGTATCAACATCGGTGTCTGTATCAACATCGGTATCTGTATCGACATCGGTATCTGTATCTACATCAGTATCTGTGTCAACATCGGTATCTGTATCGACATCGGTATCTGTATCGACATCGGTGTCTGTGTCAACATCTGTATCTGTGTCAGGATCTACTACAAGAGTTGAGTCTATCTGTAATGCTGCCTGTGCAGAACCGCTTATTTCTGCCTCATAATATCCACTGGAGCCTTCTTTTCCACTTACATAAGACAGATTAATATCATTTAAAACAACATTACTGATCTGAAGTGAGGCGTCAGCACTGTAAACTGCTATTCCTAATGCATCTGCTGTCGTTTCTTCCGTTGTTGTTTCCTCTTCGGATGTCGTCTCTTCTTCCGTTGTTGTTTCTTCTTCGGATGTTATCTCTTCTTCTGTCGTTGTCTCTTCTTCGCTACCTGTTTCCTCTGTTGTCAGTTCTGTTGTTTCTTCTTCCTTTGAAGTTTTTGTCTGATCTTCAACTGACTCCTTTTCCTTTGAAACCTCTGATGACTGGTTTGCTTCTTCTGCTTCCGAATGTTGCTCTGCTTCATTCTGAACAGCTTCTTTGTCATCTTCCTCCTGCACATCTGCCTGTGCTATCGGAGTTGTTTCCTCCACATCAGTTTCTGCAGCTACTGTCTGTATAGGATATGAACTTGTCAAAAGTGCACATACCATAACCAGACAACTGATTCTTTTCACTGTTAACTTAATACTCCTCTTCATTTCCTTCTTACCTTTCCTACATTATGTTAAAGTACCAGTTCTGTATGAATAAAGGTAATGTCCAACATAATATCGTTCTTGTTGTCCTGTTCATCCTGACTGACTAATAGTACCGTATCCTGGGTGTCTCCTAATACTGTTGTAACATCTTGTCCTTTATATTGATCATCTATATTTCCCTGTTTTTGAAGCAACTTTGTAATATCTTCTGTTTGCATTTGCAGTCTTCGTGTACGAAGTTCCTCATGTAGAAGATCATTTGTACTGATCTTCTGTGTCACATGCTCTGCCATTGCTTTATTCTTATGTACTGGTGGTAATTTCTTACCTCTAAGAATCCGCCAGGCTCTCCTTACATCAAATACAAAAAATAATACTGCTGCAACTATCGTTAGAATTATCATTGCACCGAGAAACAGTCTCGACAGCAATATCATCTGGTCAACTGTCATGCTCATTCCTGTTTCTCCTCCTTATAACTGGACCGTATCATGGGTTCTGCCTGTTTCATCAGGTTTCTTATATTATTTATTTCTTCGTCAACCTTGCTGTTGGAACTGTGTTCCATCGCATCAATATCTGATGAAATTTCATTATATACAGTCATGATATCCTCTTTTGTAATGCCATCTTCTTTCAGGTATTTTGCATATTCTGTAGAACGTGTGATAATCTCCTGATACAGCCTGAGAGTTATCAATTCTCTGTCTGGTGCCGCATCATTAAGTTTTTTCAGTTCTATCAGATTCTGCCAGTATGTTCCATACATACCTTCATCTGTGCCTTCTATCTGTGCAGCAATAATTTTCTTATAGAAATTGCCTATTTCAATATAAATATTACAACGTTTATATTCCTGCTCCATTCCTTCCATATTTGCATAATAGGAAGCTGCCGTAGTGAACCATGGAACCGCTGTGGATTGTCTGCTTTCCTGATGTTCATAGTAGAACCAGTAAGCATTTCCAATACGGAAACATAAATCTGCATATTCCTGTTTATTGGTTTCTTCCAGTTTCTGAAGATATTTCTGTGTACTGGCATTGAGCCGGATCAATGTTTTTTCCTCATCGTCTGTGAAAACACCATCTTCAATAAAATTATCTATCAGACCTAAATAGGCATCTTCTTTCGTACTATCTGTATTGATTGCTTCAAGGTAATATGCTTTTTTATCTTCCTGACTACTGGCTTTCTGCGCAGCATCTATAAGATAAGCATATTCACTTTTCTGCTGTCCTCTGGCTGATACATGCATCGTAACTGCCATGACTCCACATAAAACCGCCAGTGCAGCACTGGTAGCAAAAGAAATTACACGATGTTTATATTTGCGTATCATGGGAGCATCCAGATCTCTGTAGTTCTGAAGCGCATACATAAGCTCTTCTGCTGTCTGGTAACGATCTTCAGGATTTTTTTGCGTACATTTTAAAATGATTCCTTCTAATCCGCTGGACAAAGACGCGTCCCAATAAGTAATCGGATACATTTCGTAAGGTGGTTCGGAAGGATTATGTCCTGTAAGCAAATGGTACATAGTAGCTCCCAGGCAATATATATCTGTTCTGGCATCTGTCTGACCCTGCCCTCCAAACTGTTCCGGTGCTGCGTATCCCTGTGTTCCAAGACACGCTGTATCGCCGCTTGCCCTTTCCTTATATTCCCGGGCTGTACCAAAATCGATCAGCACAACGCTTCCGTCATACTTAAGCATAACGTTTGAAGGCTTCATATCACGATATATGATAGGAGGTTTTCTGGTATGCAGATAACATAGCACATCACATAACTGGATTGCCCAGTTAACAACGTCGTCCTGTTTCTGCGGTCCATACTCTTTTATTACCTTATCTAAAGTAATACCTTCTATATAATCCATGACAATAAGGAAGTTATCATCCTGATCAATTATATCTATAATACTGGGCAGATTATCATGTTTAAGCTTCTTTAAAAGATCCGTTTCAACAATCAGGCTTTGTCTGACTACTTCAAAGTTTTGAATGCCGTCTTTACGGACTTCTTTAATCGCCCATGGCTTATTCGCTTTTTCATTGATGGCAAGGTAAACAGTACTCATACCGCCCTGACCGACTTTACTCAGTATTCTGTATTTACCATCTACTATGGACCCTATTTCTAACATGTTTCTCTACCTACCTGAATCAATACCGCCGAAATATTATCTCTCTCTCCACGCTGTTTAACACGTTCCACCAGACTTGTCAGATTCACCTGCATGACCTTTTGTGTAAGATTCTGCAGTGGTCTGCACAACTGATAGATCTCATCCGGTGTAATAACATGGCGAAATCCATCTGAGCAGACCAGATAAGCGGCTTCTCCATTGATATTACCACTGTAAAACGCAGGAAGCAGTTTCTGTGTTACGCCGATACACTGTAAAAGCACATTGCGCCGGCTGTCTGTCAACGCCTGTTCTTTCGTGATAATTCCCTGTGCCAGTTCTCTTGCAATTAATGTCTGATCCTCTGTGATCTGCCGGCAGCCATCTGATAACTCATATAACCTGGAATCTCCTACATGTATGGCATAGTATTTATCCTTTAAGAATAGAACTGTCGTAATAGTCGTTCCCATTTCTACGCCCTGGCTTGCACCGTATTCCTTTATCTTCTGATTCATGGAATAGATAATATCTTCCCAACTGTTTCTGATACTCTCTCCTGTCCATTCTGCTCCGGGCGCCATAAATTGTTCCTTGAACCATTTATCGAAGGCCAATATAACATTTCCACTGGCTACTTCACCCAGCGAAAGTCCTCCTAAACCATCA
>ENA-UEPJ01002990-UEPJ01002990.1-human-gut-metagenome-genome-assembly--contig:-NODE-2990-length-16068-cov-34.923519_pt1 | contig 16068 bp, 10 predicted proteins | sample MGYA00242890_ERZ507896 | MGnify/ENA primary metagenome ERZ507896 (study PRJEB26167, sample SAMN06115508) | human gut metagenome | host: Homo sapiens | place: China:Qinghai | collected 2015-08-20... | reverse complement strand
TCTCCCAGCCACGATTTCTGTCGTTTTCGTTATATTCCTGCGGATTTAGAAAAATCAATCCTCTTAATTCTTCAATCAGTTTTTCCCTACAGATTTCTGCCTTTGCATCCTCTGACAGATGAATATTCTCCGCAGGCTCTCCGCTCTGCTTTGCCAGCCTTTCATACACCCCCGAAATATCCGGTTCATACAAACTCAGTATAAAGGGAAGATTAACCGTTCCAAATTCATTGATGGATAAGTTCAAGGCCTCTACTGCTGTTTCTACATGGTCCACATTTCTTTTTGTCTTGATGGTCTGTTTATAAAACATATCCGCTTTACTGATAGCACCATCTTCATCCACTACCTCCAGCGAACACAACAGCGGATAATCCCCATCATCCCGAAACGCTCTGGCATTACCAGGGGAATTGATATAACCATATTTTTTTACATAATGATCATATACATCATTTAACTCTCTCTGTGCCTCAGATAATTCTGTTTCACTGCACCCCTCCATCTGAATCTGAATCAAACTTCTGGTTCTCGCCCGTATCTCATCCATTCCCTGAATCCGTTCCATGATTTTCTCACCCACTTCCTGCCGGTACATCTGGGAATCCTTTCTGAAATACAAATTCCCATCCAAAAAGGTATAGGTGTAGTTTTTAACGTCAGGATCAGCCGGAATAACATCGACACTCTGCTCTTCCTCCTCTGCCAGAGATTCAAAGTCCTGCATCTGGGCAGAAAGATTGCTGACCGCCTGCTGTAATGCTTCATACAAGGAAAAGTTTTCGTCCTGATTGACACAGACAGTATAATTTGAGTTCTCCCCAAACCGCCCGGTATCATACTCCATATGACCGAGTATCATTTCCGGGTGTTCCACAAAATAACTGTTGACCGGAATACCATCCTCCGTCATACCAAGATGCACCCAGTCCGGTTCGATACTAATCTTTCTCTCCCGTTTCTGAAAAAAAAGAATATCACTGGTAACCTCCGTCCCCGCCTCTGCCTTAAAGGCACTGTTTGGAAGCCTGATTGCTCCGATTAACTCTGCCCTCTGTGCCAGAGATTTTCTGACGGTGCTGTTTTGCTTATCTAACGTTCCCTTTGTGGTAATGACAGCAACAATGCCACCGGGACGAACCTGCTCGATTGCCTTGCTTATAAAATAATCGTGGATTTTGAAATTTTGTGAATTATATTTCTTGTCATAAATCTTGAAATCTCCAAAGGGTACATTTCCAATGACCACATCAAAAAAATTGTCGGGATAACTAGTATCTTCAAAACCAGAGATATTAATTTTAGCAGAGGGATACAGAATTTTTGCAATTCTTCCACTCACATCATCCTTTTCCACACCATACAATTTGCAGCCATCCCATAGTGCATCCGGCATGGAGCCAAAAAAAATTCCAACCCCCAGACTGGGCTCTAATACATTCCCCTTCCGGAAGCCAAAATGAATCAGTGCTGAATACATGGCGGAAGCGATTTCCGACGGAGTGTAAAAGGCATTTGTGACGGTTTCCCTCGCCGCCCGGTACTCCTCCGGTGTCAGAAGTTCTTTCAGCTCCTTGTACTCCCTTTTCCAGTTTTCATTATTTTCATCAAACGCCTGTGCCAAACCACCCCAACCCACATACCGGGCAAGTGTATCATACTCGTGTGGTCCTGCAATCCTGCCGGTGTCTTCCAAATCTCTTAAGAGATGGATTGCTTCGATATTCCACCGGAATCTCGTTTTAGCACCCACAGTCTGAGGTGAGGTAATATTTAGATGGTAATTATCCTGCTTCGCTTTTTCCGGTATTTCCTCTGATTCCTGCGAAATCAGCCCTTTAGACGCTGCAACAGATGATACCTGCCTCATGCCAGACTCGTACTCATGCTCTGCATCATATCTCTCATCGGCAAGCTGCCTGTCTGCTTCCAAAATTTCTTCAATCTCATCATCAGATAACTCCTGCTCTGAAATTTCCTGATAGGAAACATCTATGACATCCTCCCTGTCCACTGCTTCCATTGCAATTTCATCCAAACGCACAGAAGGCTGGTAATATTCTCCAGTCAAAATCAAAGCACCAATTTCTGCTTCCACCGTTTTCCAACTAAGATAGCCTTCCTTTTCTCCTTCAGCATCTCTCCATTGCAAACGAATGCCCTTTCCATGAAAAGAATCATACCCATGCAGACCGAAGCCCTCTACAGGCCAGCTTACTCCGCCCTGTCCATATTCCTGCTTTATCTTTTTTGTACGCTCAGATGGTTCAGAAACCTTCTGATAGATTTCATAAATCCGTTTCTTCCCACCTTGAAATCCGCTTCCACGCATCAAAGTATCTTTTATATATTCATGAGGAATTACCGTTTCTTTCTTCGGATTCAAATAGGCATAATCAAAAAGAGAAGCCTGCTGATATTTGGCTTCCCTTTCTGTTCCGAATGTGTTTAACGCATCCAGCTCTCTATTAAGTTCCTGCTCCGTTTCTAATGATATTTGTTCACGATCTGGTAAAGGACTATCTCCTCTGCCTGCCTCATGCCCTGTTCCCGTATCTTCCACATTTCCATTGTGGACTGTGGCTTCTCCGGTCTGTGTTTCTGAAGATAGGTTGTCATCAGGCTTTCCATCATCTGGTTTGCCTCCTCCTCCACTTCCTTCATTTTCTGATTTAACAGTCCTGTTCTGACCAGACACCGGAACCTCGGATAGTGATTTTCTTTCAGATATTCCATTGCCATGATTCCGAATTTCCCTAAGGTCTGTATCGTTTCCTCCTCCAGAATCAGATTCGGATAGTACATTCCGTCCTCGCCCTCGTGATACTTGAGTTCTAATGCTTCCATGATTCATGCTCCTTTCCCGCTCTATCTGCGTAATACTATGATTGATACTTCTAAGAACAGTACAGGAGACATCACATACCAGAGAACCAAGAGCGTAAATACTGTCCTCATCCGACACATTAACTATCGCACTTGCCTCTTGTTCTTCGCTAGGCAAGACGAATCCGCATCTTGTTCCTACGGCTATATAGATACTGTTCAATACCAGTTTCTCCACCGCAGGCTCTGACGTTTCTTCATTTTTATCCGTAATCACACGCCCTGTAAGCGTTTTGACTTCTTCCATCCGCTGGCTGAAATCTTCTTTTATTATGCCGCTGATTTTTTCTTTTGTAAAGGCCCAGAATACGGACAGCATTTTCTCTCTGTCTCCTGCTTCAAAATCCTCCAAAAGTCCATCCTCAACCTGCTTGTGTAGATAATCCCGTAAATTATCCCCCTCCAAATCCCAGGTCAGTTTTTGCTTTTTTCCACCTGTATCCCCGATGTCAAATACATACCTCATATATGGCTTTAATGCCCTTGAAGAAAAAATGGCAATTCCCTTGCTGCCCCGTTTTACATAACGGTCCACTTTTTTCCAAGTATCATAATCTGCCACCAGTGTGGCATGAGGTTTCTGGTAGTACACCAAAAGAACATTTTCAAACTCATAGCGGTAAATCTGCCCCATCATACGACAGACATCCCACCATCTTTCTTCTGATTTTGTAACATGATTGATGGCATCGGTATAAAAGGCTCTTGCTTTATAATCTGCTCCCATATCAAAGTTCCTCCCAATCCCTTTATCCCCGCTCTACCACACTCCGGTATAACTTGTATTCTTCCTTATCCAGTCCCACTTTCGAGAAAACACCCTTTTTCTTTTCTGTCTCCTCCTTCTGCCATAAAAACTTTTTTGTCATACGAAGCAAAATATAATTTTCATGGGACAGAGTAACATTGTGGCGGAAATCATCCTCACACATCTGATGAATCTCTGTCCTCCTGGATATTTCCTCCGCCAGAACCACAAGAATATCCTCAATCTGTTTTGTATCAACCACAATTTCCTGTTTTACTTCTCCGCTTCGCTCCCACTCCTTGTTTAGAAGTTTCATCACATAATTTAATTCCTTATACATCTGGTTTTTCATCATCTAATCCTCCACTTTCTGCTACTTCCTGCACCTATTTTTTCTGCCTGTCTGTCACCGGGATATAATCCACCCCCTGAAAATCATCTGCATCTAATATGAGTTCGCCACTCCGGTACTGCTCCATCACCTCATCTAAGGCATCCCCCAGACAATCCGCAGGGACACTTTTTACCCTTGACAGTGTTTCCCTGACTTCAATATCAAACGTTCCATCCTGACTTTTTTCCACACTGCCATACTCTGTCCGCAGAGACCGGAAATCAATTTCTGACGGGACAGCCGATAAATACACACCATGCCCCCACTCAATTCCGTATTCTGCATTTTCCTCCGTCTGCTCTCCGTTCTTTGGATACCGGGCAAAATAATCTGTATCCAGTGCAACTACCAAACTTCCAGAGGAAAGATTCATTAAAAGCAGGTTTTTCTCTGTGTATTTTTCCATCACACGGTAATCTGTCCCGTTGAAGTTATGAAGAATATCCCCCTGCCGGAAGTCCTGCTTTTTACGCTCATAGTGAAACATACTTCCCTTTAATCCTCCTGTTACATCAAGGTTATATTCCTCCAATGCCTGCATACACTCCGAACTGCTTTGTTCCTTATCAAATTGAAACCCTGAATCATCATTATAACTTCCGCATAGAAAACTCTGTAGCTCCTGACAGTCATTACAGAATTTCGCATAGAAACTGTGATTTGCTGTCATGTACAGTTCTGCCCATCCTGCTTTTGGCTGCTTCGTGTCAAAAAGTTCTTTGAGCATTGTAGCAGCCTCCTCCCTTGACAATGATGCCACAAAGAGGTATTTCTTTTTATAATCCTCTGGTGTCATAAGCATATTTTTTTCTTTCCCCTTGGTATTTTCAATGACAAGAATCATATCTTCTATTTTCATAACCAGCTCTCCCTTCAAAAAACACCAGACTTAATACGGTCTGGCATAAAAAACAACACTATTTGTTCGCAGCGTATCCATGACAACACCTCTGTCTGGATTTGCTGCATGAACCATCTTTCCGTTTCCTACATAAATCGCTACATGGGAAATATTACGGAACTCTCCGTTCTTTTTATAGGAATAGAAAATCAAATCTCCCGGTTTTAATTCCTTTTTGTTGATTATCATGGCATTTTTATAGCAATATTCTCCCTGTGTGGCGGCAGTTGCCGGAAGTTCGATGCCTACCTCTTTGTATAATCTCTGCACCAGAGAACTGCAATCGTAATATCCTTCCTCATATCGTTTATCCTGACTGTAACGGCATCCAATTTTTGTCATAGCAAGTTCCGCTACCACCTGCCCTCCGACACCATCATAGTAGGAATCCCACATATCCTCTGACATCATTTCCCGCAAAAATTCGGTTTCTTCCTCCGATAAGGTTCCCTTTGCAATATAATCCTCATAGGTCAGATTATGGACAACGGTACTGCTGGTTTGCACTTCCACCGTATTGGAATTTCCCTCGGCTAAAAATGCTTCCACTTTTTTTCTGCCCCACTGTGATGTTTCCGAGTGGCTGGCATAAAAAATATCAAAGTCATTTCCATAATGGTTCAAATCCCCGGTATCCTCCACCGTGTACTCCACACCTTCTATTATGACTTTTGTCCCCATTGGGACAATGGGATGATAAGCATCCACAGCAATCGTGTGTTTTGGCTTTGCCTTTTTCCCCGAAGCCGTAATACCATTGGCATATTTCCCACAACACAGACTGCAAGGGCAGTATGCTGTAACATATACCTCTCCAATGGAATCCCCTACTTTCTTTTTCACCGTATCACTGAAAGCATCCATATAATTCATTTCATCAAAAACCTTTTTTAGATTCTTCTTTCCTTCCTCATCCATGACATAACCTGCCTGCCCGGTACTGTATTTCACCATATAAACCATAAGCGTATCATTGAAATTGGATACCGGGACACCATCCTCCATGTTCTGGTAGGTAATCACATTCCCATCCCCCTCCAAGCGGATAATTTCCTCGTTAAATTCCTTATAATACTCGCTTAGCACTGTTTTGGGGTTTTCATAGCCGGTATCCGGTAATGGAAAAAAGATAGCAAGAGGGGAATTATAAATTACAGCAAGAATTGCCACCACGATCACTCCCACTATAGCAATTATACCGAAAACCGCAAGAAATAATGGAAGCACTGCGACCATAATCTTTTGTGCCAGAAGAAGGACCGCTGCTTTCATTGCTTCTTTTGTAGAAGTAATCAATCCCTTTTGCTCCTCCTGCTCTAAACGGAACTTTTCTAAAAAGGCATCTATCATTTTACTTTTCACTATGGAACTGCCAGTACCGCCCTTCTTCCCAGAAGCCTTTCCTTCCTTTCTGCTCTTTTTTCCCCGTTTCGTTCCCTCCTGCTGCTGGTCTTTTGCTTTTATTTTCTTCCGTTGGCTGGAAAGAATCTGTCCTGTCTCATCTTTTTTCAAATTTACATCATTTTTCTTATTCTCTGTTTTCGGTTCTGTTAGCTTAATCTCTTTAACTTTATTTTCCATTTTAGGAATAGGAGTTTCAATATGTGTCTTGAATTCTTGTAATTCATCTGCTGCTTTTTTCAAAAAAGATTCCAATCCAAGTTCTTCGAGTTCAAGATCACTATAATATTTTAATTCTGGAGGAATAATCGTTGGATATTTTGGATTGAAATTTTTTACAACCATATCTTGATTTATCAAGAAAAATTTATCTTCACCATTTTTTGAAAAACATAAGCGGGTAAGATTATTTCTTTTTGCATTTTTCATTTTTAAGATAGAAACTTGCTCATTATCTGAAACCTTGAATGCAAAACCTCTTTGTCCAGCAACTCCATTCCATTTTGGATAAGAAGTTTTTATCTTTGAAACTGTTGGAGCACTGATTGAAGCGAATTTTTCAGATATTTGTTGATAAATACTATCAATTTTTGTCATATCAACTCCAAGATCGCCACTTAACTTTCCAATCACAGGTGCTAATGATCTTTCATATAATTTTTGAGAAATAAATTTATTAAACTCTCCAAGTTTTTTCTCATAATCTGAAAGATATTGTTCAAATTTTGGTAAAATCTCTTTTACGGAAGATTTATCGTGATACAAAAGTTTTGGAGGAATTATACTAAAATTTTTCGGATTAAAATTAGAAACAATTAATCCCTGATCTTCTTTAAAAAGAAAGCCGTCAATTATTTCATCATTTTTGTCATATACCATTATTCTAGTTAATTCTCCGTGCTCAGGATGCTGTAATTTTTTATATGCAATTTGATTTTTATTTTCTCCAATATTTTTCAGAATATGTACAGGCTGAGCTACTTGGAGTTTATAATCTCCATATTCACCTTTTAATTTTAATGCTAATTTATGAGGCAAACCCTTTAATACTTCATCAGTTTTATTATACAGAGAATTAATATTTTCCAATCTCTTTATACTTGTATCACCAAATGTAAATAATTCAGGTTTTAAATATTGTCCGTCATATTTTGCTAAAAATTTCCTGAATTTAAGCATTGCACAATCTAAATCATCTAATACTTTTTGTAATTTTAATTCAAACGGCTTATCAAAATTCGTATATTTTATATTTTGTGGGAAAACAAAAACATGATTTTTATCATTATCTTCAACAATTCGATCAAAATCCTTTATAGTATATGAATCTAAAACTACTTTCCTTTGGGCAAAATTGCTACCTTTGCTTACAACAATTTTTATAAAGTCACGTCCATCTTGACCATCAGGAACTCGCACTTGAATAGATGTTTTATTTTCCCCGCAGTTATGAAACATTAAACTTCTTGTTGATTTGAAATCTTTATATTCTTTTTGAATAATTTCCCTACCTTCAGGAGTTTTTTCAGATATTTTTTTCAAAATATCTTTATATGCATTTGAAATTGAAGATACAACTTCAATAGTATCTCTGCTCAAACGCTCATAATTTCCAGTAAAAGAAAAACTGTCGGATACTTTTGATGAATTTAATACAGGTCTTTGCGCTGGTAAATTATTATAATATTTATTTTGAATATTTATAGTTGATATTTTCATAAAACTAATAAAACCCATAAAAAATAAATTTTTACAGGTTTTGAACTTTTGTAAATCCAAAAATATTTTTCAGAATTATAAGTGTAAGATTAACAATTGTAAAGATTTTATTTTTTGGTGTACTAATTTTATTTCAATCTGCTACAATTGTAGCAGATGTGTAGGATATTTATTTGTAGGAGTATTTTTTATGAAAATTTTACCAATTCAAAATTTTAGCACTATTTCACCTCAACAAACAAGAGCAAATAACAATCATACCAAATTTGCTTCAAATCAATTATCCTCAGATGTGGTCGTCCTACAAAATAAACCAAAGAAAAAATCAATCAGCTTTGGAAATCTTAATGAAACTGCTATAACTTTAGCAAAACAGCTTCCTTTAGAAGATAGAATTGCATCATTATTCGATGTATTTAAACGTGGAGATATAATTACTGTTGGGAAAAACCTAAAAGAAACTCAACGAGCTTTGAAAAATTCTCTAGATTCTTTGGATCATGTTATTAAAAGAATATTTTTTATCGAAGATGATAATATCCAAGGTAGTTTAGCTTTTTATAAAAATGCAACAGGAGATAAAGAAATTTTAAATATAAACAATTTTGATTTATATTTAAGCAATTCAACTGGACAAGAAGCTCTAAAACCAAACAATTCTTTTTATGTAACCACAGATGATATTCTATATATCGGTGATATGGGAATTAAAATTAAAGATGAACCTAAAACAAATTTATCATTTCAACGCCACATTTTTTCAAAAGTATTTGATTTTACAAAAGATTCACAAGATATCATAAAAAGACAAAATACCAAAGAACTTAAATCTTTAGTTCTCGATACACAAGAAAAAAAATAAACCCCTAACATTTGCAGATATCGGAGGTCAAGATAAAGCTATCGAAGAATTAAAAAAAGGTGTTTTATATCCAATAAAATATCCGGAAGCTTTTGAAAATATCAAAGTAAACCATGGCATAATACTTACTGGCCCTCCGGGAACTGGTAAGACTTTGATTGCAGAATCTCTGGCTAATGAGTCTAATGCGTTTTTCCTAAAACTAAACGGATCTGAACTTAAATCTAAATGGGTAGGTGAATCAGAAGAAAATTTACGTACTTTATTTGAAGGAGCAATAGAAAACCAACCAAGTATAATTGTATTCGATGAATTTGATTCAGTTGCAAAAAAAAGAGATAAAGTTGACAATTACAGTGCAGAATTTGTAAATCAATTTTTATCAATTATGAGTGATATAGAAAAACAAGGAGATGATGTCTATATCCTAGCAACGACAAATAAAATAGAAATGCTTGATGATGCAATAATGCGTTCAGGCAGATTTGGCAAACATATTCAAATTGGACTGCCGGATTTACAAGGAACAAGACAAATTTTAGATATCCATACAGCTAAAAAACCTTTAGATGAATCAATTGACAAAGAAAAATTATCAAAGAAATTATTTGAAATACATGCAACAGGCGCAGACATTGCTCGTTTATCCTCTGATGCATATAATAATGCATTTGAACGTGTAGGAATATTTGACAAAATGTCTAATGGAACATTTGTAAAATCAGACATTGATAATTTAAAAATCACAAAAGAGGATTTTGAACAAGCTATTAATAATTTCGTAAAAGAAGGACAAGTAAAAGAACGTAAAAAAATAGGTTATAATTAATAAAATAATTAAACTTTTATAGAAAAAATTAACCCCGTAAAATAAATTTTTACGGGGTTTCTAAATTTTATAAATGAAAAATTTTATTTTACAAACATAAAATATCACCGTCATTCGGAATTAATAGATTAGAAATATTAGATTTTTCTGCAAAGTTTTTTAAATCTTCACGGGTAACTGAAAGATGACTAACTGTATCCATATGACTTGCAATTAATGTTGAATTTGGAGAGTATTTGAGTACTTCTTTTACATCATCAATATTCATAATAATATGTTCACCATTAAAAACAGTTGCACCACAAGCATTCACTACAATAATATCAGGAGAATGTTTGTCTAAAGCATCTTTTACTTCCTTGCACCAAATTGTATCGCCTGCAATATAGAGAGTTTTCTCATTCTCTGATTTGAATACAACACCCATAGAATCATATGGCATTCCTACACTTTCGCAAATCGGTTTTATAATCTCTCTTTTACCATGCTGACAATTTGTCTTGTACAATTTTATATTTTTATAAGTAATCCCATCTTCTGTTATAATTTCAATATTTTTAAAACCGTAAGATTGTATTATTTCTAAATCTGTTTGGGATTGAACAAAAAATTTAATATCTTTATTTAACGCATTCACAGCATATTCATCAAAATGATCAGGGTGAAAATGTGTTAAAATAACTGCATCTACATCAACTATCTGTTGAATTTCAAAAGGTAATTCAACTCTCGGCTGTCTGATATGAGAATTTATACCTGCTTCAAAACCTTCCATATAATCTTTTGGACCAAGCCAAGGATCAATTAAAAATTTGTTTTTATCAAATTCCACAATAATAGTTGCATTCCTAACCTGAGTAATTTTCATCATTTCCCTCCTTTTTATACATCTTAAATTATGACTATAAAAAAAACAAGAATGCACTATTTTGTATAATACTTACTTTTTAGTATAATAGTATTAAAAAAGAAAGTATAAAAAGAGAAATTATGGCAAAAAAGAAACAAACAGAATACAAATGCCCATTAGAGGCAACAATGGAAATCATAGGCGGAAAATACAAAGGGGTTATAATCGGTCATTTGATAGACAAAACTTTAAGATATAGTGAATTACAAAAACTAATCTCACATGCAACTCCTAAAATGTTAATCCAACAACTTAAAGAATTGGAATCAGACGGGATTGTAAAAAGAAAATTGTACCCTGTTGTACCACCTAAAACAGAATATTCTCTAACAGAACGCGGAAAAAGTTTAATTCCAGCAATCATAGAATTAAATAAATGGGGACTAAATTATTTAAAAGAAGAAAACATTCCCTGTGCTTATAAAGGAAATGATTTAAGTTGCTAATTTTATAGTTTAAATTAATTTGTTTTTAGCTAAATTAATAATTTTATCCATATTTTCAAAAATTTCACTATATATTTTAACAAGTTTATCGTCACTTGTTAAAATTTTATTTATAAGATTTGTTTTATCAGATGACATTTCTTTATTTATAGAATTAATACCAAAGTCATCAAGTTTTAAATTTAGAATAGACACTATACTCAAAAAATGTTCCAGTTTAGGCAGATATTTTCCATTTTCAATTCTACACAAGTGTTTTTCTGAAAAACCTGCCATTTCTGCAAGTTCATATTGTTTTAAGCCTGCTTTTTTTCGAGCTTGTTTTATAACAGTTCCTATATTTTTTTTGTCAATACAAAACATAAATTTCCTCTTTATTAGGTTATCGTATAAAGTATTTTTTAAAAACCTCTAGTGAGTTACATTAATATAAAAAGTGATTGACAAGTTACCTTTATTTCAATATAATTTTCTCAGGTTATAAATATGATTAAGATTTTATCCTGTCTAATTCCTATAAAATTTTTACGAATTTGGTTTAGAGAATTTTGTAATAGTATACAAATAATCTTTACTGCTAAACATATTGGCAAAAATTTTCAATGTTCAAGATTTTCAACTGTTAATAAAAACACTATTATTAAAAACCATGTAAAACTTAACGGTATGCATATAAGCGGAAATGGAAAAGTAATTTTAGGAAATTATTTTGTTGCAGGATTTGATTCACAAATAATATCCACGAGCCACAATTATGAAGGGAATGATATTCCTTATGATAGTACCACAATAAAAAGTGACGTTATTATAGGTGATTTTGTTTGGATAGGAGCAAAAGTAATAATATTACCTGGAACAGTTATAGGTGAAGGAGCAATAATCCAGGCAGGTTCAGTTGTTCATGGAGAAATACCTCCTTATGCAATTGCTGGAGGAAATCCTGCTAAAGTATTTAAGTACAGAAATATTGATCATTTTATTAAACTTAAAACTTCTAAAAAAGATATTTAATATTCTAATCTTTTTATTACTAATAGAGCAATTGTAAAGAAACATCTTAGATGATTATTTGTAACAGAGAAAATGAGTATTTAATAAATTAAGATTCTACTTCATCTTTGTCTCGTTAGGATTTAATTCATTCGAAGATAAGATGTTTTGATTAGCTTGATTACCCAAAGGTGGTGTTGTAATTCGCCAATAATTTTAAGAAAAACGACAAGAAAAATTGAGAAAAATGTTAATCTTTTATTAATAAAAATAAATAAAGTCTGTATTTGAACTATAATAATAAAATAGGTAGCGGGATGGAATATAAAGAGTTTTTAAATATATTTAAATTAAAAGGGCAACATTTTATGTGGTTTCTTGGTGCAGGAACTTCTGTTTCTGCGGGAGTTCCTTCTGCCTCAAATTTAATAGATCAATTCAAATTAAATATATTTTGTAAAAATACCAGTTCAAATCCGAAACTATACTACGATTTGTCTAATCCAATAGCAAGACAATCTTTACAAAATTATTTTATTGAAAATAAAATAGTTCCTAATCCTGACGAGAATGAGTATGCATATTATTTTGAAAAAGCATATCCATTAGAAGAACTCAGACAACAAGTAATCGAAAAGGTTGTAAAAGGTCGTTCTCCATCATACGGTCAAGAAATATTAGCTTCACTGATGAAACTGAACCTTTGCCGAATAGTTTGGACAACAAACTTTGATAAGCTAATAGAAAATGCGGCTTCAAAATTGTATAATACTACAGATGAACTTACTGTTTCAACATTAGATAGCAATAATATAGCTAGAGATGCTATAAATAATGAGAAATGGCCCTTATTAATTAAATTGCACGGAGATTTTCAATCAAAAAAAATTAAAAATACAAATAGCGAATTAGAGAAGCAGGATACAGAATATCGTAAATTATTAATAGAACAATGCCAACGATATGGATTAATAGTTGCAGGATATAGTGGTCGAGATGAGTCCATTATGAGTTCTTTCCGTGAAGCATTGGAGAATGGAAATGCATTCCCACATGGATTATTATGGTTAATGAGAGCAGGAGAAGAACCTTGTAGCAAATTGAAAAATCTAATATTTAGAGCAAAAGAATTAAATGTTAATGCTGAAATTATTAATATACAAAATTTTGATGAAGTAATGGGGGATATATTAAAGCAAATTGAAAATATACCAGATGATATTATAAAATACTTAAATACGAAAATGCCCAAAGCCACATTTCCACCATTACCAAGCAAAGGGAAGAATTTCCCCGTTTTAAGAATGAACGCATTACCAATTCTTGAATATCCTTTAAATTGTAAATTAATAGATTGTGAGATTGGTGGATTTGAAGAAATTCAAAAAGCGATTAAAAAAGCAAATACCAATATCGTTGCTATGCGAAAAAAAGAAGGTGTGATAGCCTTTGGACAATTAAATGAATTACAAAAAACTTTTTCAACTTATAAATTAAAAAGTATAGTTGATTACACTTTAAATCAAGAATTATTGCTAGAAGGGAAACAAGAATTAAATTTATTGTATAAACTGTTAATTAAATGTCTTGAACAAGATTTACCGATTATCGGGAAGTATCGTGGTCGTAGTCATTACATAATACTTGATAAAAATAAAATAAACCCTCAAAAATTTGCTAATTGGCAAAGAGGACAATATCAATTTGCAGAATATTGTTATGGTAAAATTCCAAATACAAATATTGAATGGGTTCAAGCTTTAAAAATATCGGCAGAATTTAGATTTGAGCAATTATGGTTAATATTAGAACCTAAAATATGGGTAGAACCTAAAGAATATGATGAAAATATTACAAACAAAATTAAAACATTTATTAATTCCAAATATTCAAATAGAATGAATAGTGTAAGTAACCTATTTTTAGATAAGTGGATAAATTTATTAATTGGTAAAAATAAAAACAAAGAGTTAATGCTATTTCAATCGTCTGAAAAAGACATATCTCCTAAATTTATTGTTAATGGAACTACGGCATATAGTAGAGGTGGTGAATAATGACTAATCACTCTCATTTAATTGCATATCAAAATATTCCTGAACCATTATTAACATTTAACCCAGAAAGAGATGATTGTATCAGTATACATCCATTAAAAGGATTAATTGAATATGGTCCATATAATCAAAAACTTATTGGGAATGCTTTCCCTATAATTAGAGTTGCTACGATGGGTCCAAAAGGAACTCATAAAATAATATCGGAATTAATAAATCAACTAAAAAGTAGACAAACACCACAAGAAAGAAAAGAATATCTTATAGATTTTCCAGGATTTAAAAATGTTTTTAAAAGAGATATTGAGATAAACGCAGAAATAAATATTGAAATATCGCAAGAACAAGAAACCATAGTTTTAAATGCCGATAAGCCATATAAAAAATTAGCTGATTTGTTTACGCAATTAATATCTAAAATTGCAAATAATAAATATGATTTTGATATCTTATATGTGTATTTACCACAAAATTGGTATCCAACATTTGAATGCAAGGCTGATGAAGATTTTGATCTGCATGATTATATAAAAGCTTTGTGTGTCGGCTATGGTATACCAACTCAAATCATCAGAGAAAATAAATCATTGCAGTATCCTTGCCAATGCAGTGTAATGTGGCATTTAGGGATTGCTACATATAGTAAAATAACTGGTGTTCCTTGGAAATTAGCACAAATGTCTCCAGATACGGCTTATATTGGTATGAGTTATGCATTAAGAAATAATAGAGAAAAATCCAAATTCGTCACGTGTTGTAGTCAAGTTTTTGATGCTGAGGGTTCAGGCATGGAATTTGTTGCTTATGAAACAAGTGATTTTAGATTAGAATCGAGAGATAATCCATATTTATCAAAAGATGAAATAAGAAGAGTAATGTCTCGCTGTCTGTCAATATACCAAGAAAGGAATGCAGGTAAACCTCCAAAAAATATTGTAATTCATAAATCAACAGAGTTTAAGGAAGAGGAAGTAGATGGGTGCTATGATGCATTAAAAGTTTGCAGTGATATTGAACTCGTGCAAATTCAACAAAATGTACATTGGAAAGCAATTAAAGTAGATGGGAACAATGATATTGCAGGATATCCTGTAAATAGGGGTACAACTTTAAGATTAGATAATGATTTGCTTTTATGGACACAGGGAAATGTGGATATATCACAGAGGGGTAGACATTTTTACAAAGAAGGACGAGGAATTCCTGAACCAATTTTACTTAAAAGATTTGCAGGACACAATTCCTGGTATGATAGTGCACATAGTATTTTAGGATTAAGTAAAATGAATTGGAATAGTGATAGTTTGTACGATAGACTGCCTGTAACTCTTGAATTCGCTCAAAAATTAGCACGAACAATAAAACGAATGCCTAATTTAGAAGCCAAACCATATCAATATAGATTTTTTATGTAGTAAAGGTCTAAAATATTAAACGATACAGAAGCAAGGTTTTATTCAAAAATTTTAGAGTTTATTTTGATTAAAATTGTCGAAAGTATGCCTGAAATGGTAGTTTTTGTTCGGAAATTTTGTAATTATTGGCTTCAATCCAGTTCTTGAAACCGGTAAAGTTTTGATTTTATACAGAAATTTTGCCCCCTTTTTTAAGTTCCTACTTGACTAAATATTCTTAAAACGGATTTTTTGAAAAATTGTAAAAGTTGCAATGTTTATCACTTGAGTTTCCATTTAATTACTACATTATTTCTTCTTATTTTTAATCTGCTGTGTTTTGGATTTTTTAGGCAAGAAGTTGCTATCACTCACAACTTTGCCACCAGTCCGTTCTTCGTATTCTTCTCTTGCGTGCTTAGCAATATTTCCACCAATTTGTGCTGCGTTTTTATTTTCTTCTAATCCTGTTGCCTGTGTACTTTCTGCGGCTTGTCGGGTTGAAAGTTCAGCTAAAGCTGTAAAAATCAA
>ENA-UEPJ01002989-UEPJ01002989.1-human-gut-metagenome-genome-assembly--contig:-NODE-2989-length-16080-cov-21.650753_pt1 | contig 16080 bp, 10 predicted proteins | sample MGYA00242890_ERZ507896 | MGnify/ENA primary metagenome ERZ507896 (study PRJEB26167, sample SAMN06115508) | human gut metagenome | host: Homo sapiens | place: China:Qinghai | collected 2015-08-20... | reverse complement strand
GACAAGGCATTCTTTTTGTACAGACTGACTAAAATTTATGCCTAAACAATAAATCCCTCAGGTTTTTACGTTGACCCACATATCCATCGGCATAGTTTTGACATTAAGTCAAGCAAGGTCTTTTCTTTCGTTGTGGGGTTGGGTGCGATATGTGCCTTATCCCTATGGGGCAATGTTGCGCAATGGCAGTCTAATAGGCAGTATGCCGATGATGCCTTGAAGTTCCGTGCCATCCGCTCTTGGGGCGGATGTTCTGCCAACGAAGTACTTTGGTTGAATAAGGTGTTCGACATCCATCGTAACGAGGAAGCCATCGAATGGATACGGAAGCAGGCGGACGGATATGACACATCCTTGAAAGCGGTTTCCGACAGTCTGATGCAGGAGAGTTTGAAGAAAAAGCAGAATAGCAAATCTTGATTGAAATGGTAAGCGTGATACAATAACTCGAAAAGTCAATCGTGTAATCAGCCAATTAAAATCTGATTACACGATTGCTTGGAGGGATTTTTATTCCATACTATTTTATTTTTGCTTCAATTGCAACAATGCCTCTGCCAAAGATTTTGTTTTACTCAAGACTGAATTTTCTGACTGGCAATACCAGCTAAACCAATTGACAGTTTCACCATCCTTCTTAAAGCCCAATTCTTCAAGAATATCAATGATTTCATCAGGATAATCAAACTTGTTTTCGTTGTTAAACCCGAATGTGAGTTGGAATCTATCGAAATCATTGTTTGCATTTAATATTGCATATATTTCAATGCTGTACTTATTGTGTCTATACCAAAAATCCTTGATTGATATATGTGGACTAATGTCCGAACGTTTTTGCCAAGCATACTCCTTACAGAATCCTTCAAAAGAGACATCTTCATCCTTGAATTTTTCTACCCAAAGATGATATGTGAATAATTCTGAATGATAATGATTCAAATACCATTTACCAAGCAAAAGTATCTCTTCTTTACTGATATAAATAAACCCTTTTTCACATACCTTGAACATTTTAGGGGATGAAATCAATATATTGCGCCATTCCTCTTCTGTCTGAGGAATGCAAAGTTTTTCCAATGAATCTATAATGTCATTCAAGTCTGTTATGTCATCAAAAGTCGCTTTGACAAGGCTTTTACCTTTCTGCATCACCTTATCATCGCCCATACGGAGCATACGTCTCCAACTGAGGTCACGTTTGACGTTTTTGGCAACTGTTTCTGTTGATAGTAGATTCCAGTGGTCTGTGTTCCCCTCAAGCAAATAGTCGCCATGCGCCAACACAGCCCGTTCAAAGCAAAAATCCTTGTCATTGAAGCGAGTGCCTTTTTCATTGATATCAAAAACGAACTTCCCGATTTTTGAATATCTGATAAACACATCCTTGAAAGTCTCATTTTCGGCATCACTCCAATTCAGATTTTTATTGACTGCATAGTATTCACAGATTCCAGAAAATTCCAAGAGGAATCCTATTTGTCCGTTGAAATAGGGATGTTTTTCTGCATCTTCTATCAATTCTCTCCAACCAGCTTTTTCTATGAGATGCGCCTTGATGCACTCTTCGCTCGATTGGTGTTTGGAGAAACCATCTATTGTTGTCACTCCTTGAAGGTAATGGATGATGTTGGGCGCATACGGAATAAGTTTCTCAATAGACTTGATTCCACGGGCAAGGTCATCGTTACCATCGGCAATGGTATTGTCGGGATGCGTAAGGTTGTGGACGACCCTCATCCATTCATCCAAACAATCCATCTTGTCCCTATGGTGAATAAGGTACTGCACATAGGCATAGAATTGCATTCTTTCCGCTCTGGACAATTTATTCTCTATAGCTTTAAGGAAGATTTCGTCCTCATCATAATAAGTTTTGTAGTTTGCTGAAATATACCGAGCAATCTTTTGGCTTCCATTATAGAGGGTGTCGAGTGAATCTATCACCGACAGGATGGCATTGTATGTAAGCACTTTGGTTTCCTCGTATTTTGCAAAAGTCAAGCTTTTGTCTCCTCCTGTCAGGACATCAAAAGTAGAGTCGGAAGTGTTCTTGTTTGGGAGTTTGACGATAGACGCATAATAGTTTGTGATTATTACTCGAAAGAGGTTTTCAATATAGGAGTCTATTCTGTCCTGTTTTCCTTCCTTACAATACTGCCACAAGAGGGTAGTCCACTTTGTGTCAATGTTGAACGAGAAATATTGTTGGATGCCTACGGTTTTCTCTACTTGGTTGAATTTTAAGGTAAATTCCCTGCCATACGCTGAATAGTCTTCATCAAACTGTTTGAGGTATTGTTCAAATTTGGCTTTGAAATTCTCGAATTTGGAAAGAGGCTTTCCGCGTGAATTCATTTTGATGTACAGGTCATCTGTAAGTTTATATTTTTTCAAATCCATGAAAATGAATGTAATAATGGGATTATTCTCATCCAAAAGCCTTTCAAAGAATTCCTCATGCCCCATAAACTTATGATAAATGGCATCCAGCATAACCAACATAGACTGTATGGTTGGGTCATTCTTCCAAAAACGAAAAAACCAAGGCTCGTTTTTTAACGTCGCAGCCAAAGAGGGGGCGTCTTTGTCATCTTTCCCCTTAATCACCACCAGTTGATTCATATTTATGGTCGCTTGCATCAAAGCATCGCAAAAGTCCGTAGAGCTTTGGCGGGTTTCATACGTGAATAGTGATTTGTTGCTACTCGTCATTTTTGCTTTGAAGGTGCTCTTGGCTTCTTCATTTTTGGAAATTTGAAATAAGAACCAATGCAACAAAAACAAAGTTGTCAACCGTTGCTGTCCGTCCAAGGGAATAAAATGAATGTGGTCATCATCTTCATCACACTGAAGCGTCCCATAAACAAAGTCTAAGTCTCTGTTGGGACGATTCTCTTCCAAATAGCTGTATAAAGCATCTAAAAACTCATTCCTGACTTCATTGGTATCGTCATTTATTCTCCCTTGAGCATAATCTCGCTGGATAATAGGAATGACCAACTTATAGTTTTTCTGTGCGAAAAGTTTAAAGAACGAGAGACGTTCTCCTTTATATTCGTTAGTTGTTGACATAATTATTCCTGTTTGAGATATTCGCTTAAAGTTTGTTCCATTGCGGTAATATAGTCTTCGGCGTCAGTCTTGTCCCAGACCATCAAGTTGTTACCTTTCTTTGTATAGTATTTCAAGAAAACATTTTTCGTGACGATTGGTACAAATATGCCTTGGCTGTCGTTTGATATAATCCATTTTCTCTTAATAGGGAAGAAGGAATTGCCATACCCTCTGTTGGTTTGGGCATCCAGTAGGGTGAGATTCCGGATGTTGTCTTTATCTTCCAATTTATCTTCACCATAGTATTTTTGCACTGCGTCAAAGCACTCGTCAAACTCCACATCATTGATTTTCCCCTTTTGGCTGTTTGAATACAGAGCCACAATGCTTTCTATCAGCATCAATTCTTCCTTCTTGCTATCAACTTTGGATTTTGCGATGTCCTTATCCTTTTCTTTTGATTCAATTTTTTGGATTTCCTTTTTTAGACTTTCCACGTATGCGGAAATCTTTTCTGTTTCCGTTGAACCGATAAGAAACTCAAGCATATCATAAATCCACTCCAAACGTCGGCCGTCATCATTGATGCGTTTGTCTGTCTGCGAACTGATATGTTCTATATCCCACTTCTCCTTTTTATATTTACTGAAAGGAAAACGCATGTCAGACTTGTTGGATTGCAAAACCGTAAGGATATTGAAAAGCAATAACACCTGTTTGACCTCCTTGTCTCCATAGCTAAGGTCAGATAATTTAATTCCTCTCATAAGTCCTTTGAGTTTGTTTCCCTTTATGTAATCCGTCAAGAATTCCGTCTTGTTCATTTCCAGAGACTTTCTCATAAGCTCGTTTATATCTGCTCCATATTCTATCAGAAAACCTATGTAGTGATATAAAGTTCTGTCCTCGTACCATTCTTCAAAAGTCTGGAATGTACGTTTTACTTCTTGCCAGACATATTCAATTTTTGCTTGTTCTGTGGTACAAACAGGGTTGTCGGCAAGTTTTTCCAGTTCCTTATTGAAGGCATTGAAAGTAAAATAAAATTCAGAATCGACACTCCGATCTTTCATCAAGTCGAATATAAATTCTATGCGATTGTCATATTTGAACGGCCATGAAGTCCTGCACAAGAAATACCAAAACGAATCGTTTTGCAACCGTTGTTCTATCAGATTCCATTCTGAGGAAATTTGTAGCTGCTTCATGGACGCTTCCGATGTAGAGAAATTGCCGCGGCGGAGGAGCAGTGCCTTAATGAGTTCTGCATTTGTCAATGGTATTTTGCCGATGTTCAAGCGTGTGAAAATATCAATTGAGGTCGCTTTCTCTTCATCTGTCACCTCATACCATATTACCCGAATATTGTTGGCCTTATCTATGCCGGTGGCATCATCAAAGTCTTGTTCCAACAATGAGTGAACTATTTTATTTCGATAGTCCTTGTTTTCTTTCATCCAAGCCGCCATAGCTTCATAAACTGTTTTCATGTAGTAGAAATCAATAAAGCTATTAGCATCCTCAGTTGAATTATTTATATTTTCAAGAAATTGTTGTGAGTCGAATTCAAGTCTGGTCTCATACTTGATAGAGTACATATCAAACATGTCGTAAAGAACTTCACGTACTTGTTCGACACACTTCAACAGGATGTAAAGAGTCGTCAGGCGTTGTTGACCATCAATAACCTCATAACCGTCAACAGTTATTGTTTGTCCATTTTCAACCTTTGTCCAGCACTTTTTCTTAACCACAATGGGTTGAAGGCAATAAAATTCGCCCTCTTCTTTCTTTCGTTTGCAGAATTCTTTAAAATCATTCAGCATTTGCTTTGCTTCGGAAGCAGACCATCTATATCCACGCTGATAATCGGGAATAAAAAATTTCATTCCCGACATGGAATATATGTTTTTTAATTCAATCGTATTTTCGCACATCTTTATTGTATGTTATTGGATTATACAAAAATAGCTCATTTGCATCTTATAGACAAACGAAATATGAATGATTTTATCCATAGTGCTGAAAGTTCTACATTAACTCAAAAGAACAGTTTGTTTAACCAAGTTTTTTCATATCTTTGCGTCATAGTAAAGCGTTCTTTTGATTTAATGCAAGACGAGGAGAAATGCGGAACTCCGCTCGTTTCTAAATCGTTACCTATCAAGAAACAAACCTTTGCAAGTTATTAGTTATCAACAACAAAGATAATTCACAACGCCTTCCAACATGAAAAGTAAGTTTAATCTTAAATCCGCATTGTTTACCGATATTTTTCAATATATTATTACATGACCAGTTACTTGGAACGGCAAATAAACGATCATCCCCGGTTTTGCCTTCATATTTTGCAATTATTCGTTTGGGCACATCCAATAGTCGGATATTCGAATCGACATTTGTTTTCTGCCTACGCGTGATGATCCATAAATGGCCATCCAAAAATGTTTGCAGGTTATTCTTGGTTAAATTTTTAATATCGGAATAGGCTAATCCCGTGAATGCCGCAAAAACAAACAGATCACGTACAAGCTCATAGGATTTATTTTTCATGGGGGCTTTCATTAACAATTGTAATTCCTCTTCCGAAAGAAAGCCTCGATCCACTTGTTCAGGACTAATCATATAACCTGCAAATGGATTAACAACAAGCAAACCTTCATTTCGTGCAACAAAGATAATATGCTTTACTCCGATCATATACAACCAAATTGTATTTGTACAACACCCCCGGACCGTGCGTAAAAAATGCTCGAAACCGTTAATAAAAGAGAGATTTAATTCCTTTAATGATATATCTTCACGATTATATTCTTTCAGAATGTAAGCTTGCATTAGTTTATAAAGATTACAATATTTTTTGTACGTATTCAGGGTTCGACCGTTACCTACCTTACGAGCAAATAATTCATTATGCCAAGCGAACAACTTGAGAAACATATCTTGCTTTATACCAATTCCCAAATAAGCATTTTTTACTTGTTCTGCTGTAACACCTCCACCCGCTTGTATGATTTCTTGATAACGATTGTTTATTGTTACCCGAATTTGTTCCAACTGCCGGTTTATATCTTTCGCTTTCTCACTTTTTCCCATGGCTTTCCCTGCCTTACTATCCCATAATTCAGGGGGAACACTCATTTTAAGACTGAATTGAACAATTCCCTTGTTTATAGTTATCCTTCCCATTAATGGTAGGCTGTTATCACTTTTGGGAACGTTACGCTTGACGTAAAATAACAACTTGAATGTACTACGCATAATTCTTAATTTTTATAATTGATAAGAAGTTGAAATAAAGCAAACACTTCCCATTTGACAAATTTTAGATATAATGAAGTTTACTCTTGCATCATTTATCATTCAAGAGTACATATAAAAAGCAATTCTTTCATCTCTAAAAAGTAAAACTTAAAGTGCAAGAATTGTTTAAAGTATATTTGCAGCTTGCTAAATCAAGGTAACGGATAAGTAACTGAACAAACTCTTTATTATATTTCAATATTTGAAAGGAAATAAAAATGCAATCTCTATATTTCATCTTGCAAAGATAAATTACAGGGAGTTTATATAATCCAATATTGTATGACGCTTAAAGCTTTTCAAACAATTTTTCCAACAAGATAGTCAACTTTCCTAACAAGACTTCATTCATTGTCATTAACTTTTTGACTTCTTCATCTCTAGCTTGTAATGAGGACGCCTGTTTGTCTACAATTTCTACAAGATGGCGAACCGTGAGTTCGTCGTTATCCCGTACAGAAAGATCTCCAGAAGTTTCCGTCATTGCTGCATTGCCCTTACGATATTTGTCACCTTCACCTGTTAGAAGCCATCTTCGATTTACTCCCAATAAACGACTCATCACTTCCAACTTTGTGGTATCTGGTTTTGTTTTATTCTTTAAGTAGTTGGAAATCGTTGTTGCAGACATATGTAAAGCTTTCGCTACTTTATATTTTGTGTACCCCTGCTCGTCCATTACCTTTTGTAATCTTTCTGAAAATGACATATCGTGTTATTTAGAATTACTATAAATTATGTTACTTTGTCGAAAATAATCCAACATAAATTTGTTTCCATCCAAGTTTGTATTACCTTCGTACATCGTTTGTTACAAATATAGCGATTATTGGTGAAATCCCCAAGCAATTGGGGTATGTTAATCGGTTGGTGATGTGAGGAGACAAAGCATTTTCCCGTTATGCTTTTGTCTCCTCTTTGTATTTCTCAGGTATACCTATTTATTATACACAAAATTCATATACTATATTTATAGTAACAATTCTTCGCATAACTATCTCACATATACTTCTATAACACAAAGAATTAAATAATAATCACATCCTTCGGTTTTCTTAATATGGAATTCAGAATCTATTGAAACAAGATCTGCACATGTTTCTTTTTCCAGATTACTTTATTTCAATCGAAACCAAAACACTTTTCTTTTGTTTCGATTCCAGTAAAAAAGTTACTTTTTAATTTTGATATGTTTCGTTTTATTCATTTCTTTGTGGTGAAAAATAAAATTTCATACACATGAAGCAGAACGAAACTACACAATCGTTTGATGTGATAATCATCGGAGGTGGCGCTACCGGCGCCGGAACTGCCAGAGATTGCTCTCGCAGGGGCATAAAAACACTTCTATTGGAAAGATTCGACATCTCTACCGGTGCCACGGGGAGAAATCACGGCTTATTGCATAGTGGAGCCCGTTACGCCGTGACTGACAAAGAGTCCGCAGAAGAATGTATCAAAGAGAATATGACTCTCCGCAAAATTGCCAGTCATTGTGTAGAAGAAACAGATGGTTTATTCTTAAGTTTACCAGAGGATGATCTTAGCTATCAGGCCAAATTTGTCGAGTCATGTAAGCAGGCGGGAATTCGTGCGGACATCATCGACCCGAAAGAAGCATTACGTCTAGAACCATCTGCAAACCGGGATATTATCGGGGCGGTAAGAGTACCGGATGGCGCCGTGGACCCGTTTCGCCTGACGGCATCCAATGTGATGGACGCCAAACTGCATGGAGCAACGATACTCACATACCAAGAAGTCATCGAGATCATACGAGAGCAAAATCGGGTGATTGGAGTAAAAGTTCAAGATCATAAAACAAACGAAATCAAATCCTATTATGCTACTATTGTTGTCAATGCCGGAGGGATTTGGGGACATAATATAGCAAAACTTGTGGATATTAATATAAATATGCTGCCTTCGAAAGGAGCATTACTGATTTTTGGACACCGAGTAAACAATATCGTCCTGAACAGGTGTCGCAAGCCAGCCGATGCAGACATTCTTGTTCCGGGTGACACGATCTGCCTCATTGGAACAACATCTAGTAAAGTACCTTTTGAAGAAATTGATCACATGAAAGTAACCCCGGAAGAGGTTGACGTGCTGTTACGAGAAGGGGAAAAGATGGCACCCATTCTGGCTCAAACTCGTATATTAAGAGCATATGCCGGAGTGCGCCCGCTAGTTGCATCTGACAACGATCCAAGCGGCCGAAGTGTAAGTCGGGGAATCGTGCTCTTGGATCATGCAACCCGTGACGGGTTGGAAGGATTTATCACAATCACAGGGGGGAAATTAATGACCTACCGGTTGATGGCCGAGTGGACAACAGATTTGATATGTAAAAAACTCAACCTTTCAGCCATTTGTACGACAGCTACGGAAAAGCTTCCTGGTTCAAGGGAGAGCATAGAAGAAATTAGCAAAAAAATTATATCCGTACCTCTTACGCAACGCAATTCGACTATTTACAGGCATGGGGATATGGCCGATCGTTTTTCTGAAAATACGCCATTAGACAATAGCTTGATATGTGAATGTGAAGAGGTTTCTGTTGGCGAGGCAAAATACGCCTTAAACGAGCTGGATGTAAACAATCTGGTTGACTTGAGACGAAGAACTCGCGTTGGCATGGGAACCTGCCAAGGAGAACTTTGCGCGTGTCGTGCCGCCGGTTTAATGAGCGATATGAATAAAGTATGCACGAATAGAGCCAAGGCAGATCTTGCTTCTTTCTTGAACGAAAGATGGAAAGGGGTGTCGCCCATTGCCTGGGGAGACACGTTGCGCGAGAGTGAGTATACGGCCTGGATTTATGAAGGCGTTTGTGGTTTAACATCATCATCTAAGAAATAACATGAAATTCGATACAATCATCATCGGTGGTGGCTTATCCGGCTTAATTAGTGGAATTTATTTGTCCCAACGGGGTCAGCGATGTGTTATCATATCATCGGGACAAAGTGCTTTGCATTTTTCTTCCGGGTCATTTGATTTATTAAATAATCTACCCGATGGAACAAGCGTCCAAAAGCCATTGGATGCGATAAGCGAACTTGTCAAACAAGCTCCCACGCATCCTTATGCCAAGCTTGGCGAAACCAAGTTTAAGGAATTAGCCCAACAAGCTGAAGAATTTTTAAAAAATGCAGGAATTTCTACCCAAGGGGATCACGAAGAGAATCATTATCGAGTGACTCCAATGGGGACATTGAAACCCACCTGGCTCACGCTTAAAAATTTATTAATAAGCGAAAACGAAAAATGTTTACCAATCCAGCATCCGGGCATCTTTAACATCACGGGATTCCTTGATTTTTACACGCAATTCATTGCGGATGAATTCCTAAAAATGGGAGCCAAATGCAGTATTCATTCTATCAATTTCCCGGCTCTTGAAAATTTGCGCAAAAATCCGACAGAGATGCGCTCCGTTAATATTGCCCGGGTATTTGACAAGCAAGAAAATATAAAAGAATTAGCCCGAATACTAAAAGCGGAAAGCGGAAATTGTGATTCAATTATTTTACCCGCGATCACGGGGTTGAATCGGGAAGATGTGGTAGATTACTTGCGAAAAGAAATCAACAAACCAATCTATCTCTTGCAAACTCTTCCTCCTTCCGTTCCTGGTATACATACACAACAAAAACTTCGTTCTGTTTTCCAACAAAATGGAGGAGTTTTCATGCTGGGAGATAATGTTTTATGCGCAGACATAAAAGAAAACAGAATTTCACAGATTTACTCTTTCAATCATGGGGACATTCCTTTCGTTGGACAAAATTTTATTCTTGCCACAGGAAGTTATTTCAGTCAAGGATTGATTGCCAGTACAGAAAAAATATACGAACCAATTTTTGATCTCGATGTAACATTTACCCCGAATAGGACACAATGGTATAACAGCGACGTGTTTGACACACAACCTTATCAATCTTTCGGGATCAAAACCGACAGCACGTTCCGTTGTACCCGAGAAGGCAAAATCTTTGAGAATCTTTATGCAGCCGGGGCAATCCTCGAGGGATTCAATCCTTTGAAAGAGGGATGTGGGGCAGGAGTTTCCATTTTGAGTGCCATGTATATAGCAGAACAGATTTTAAGTAAATAAAGAAGCCATGAATCTCCAACAACATAATATCAGCGACAACAATTTTGAACAATGTATCAAATGTACGATCTGTACCGTTTATTGTCCTGTAGCAGCAGTAAATCCCAATTATCCGGGTCCCAAACAAGCAGGCCCCGATGGAGAACGCCTACGGTTGAAGAAATTCAACTTCTATGATGAATCCTTGAAATATTGTATTAACTGTAAAAGATGTGAAGTCGCTTGTCCTTCGAACGTGAAAATCGGAGACATTATCCAAGCAGCTCGAATTAAATATAGCAAAAAACAACCGAAACTCCGAGACTATATTCTAGCTAATACAGATCTTGTCGGAACGTTATCCACCCCGTTTGCCCCGATCGTGAATACAACTTTGGGCCTAAAGCCAGTGAAAGCAATTTTGGATGGGGTTATGAAAATCGATCATCGACGCACGTTCCCCAAATACGCTTTCGGCACTTTCGAAAGCTGGTATAAAAAAGTCGCAGAGAAACAAGCCGCCTATCCAAGCCAAGTAAGTTATTTCCATGGGTGTTACGTGAATTACAATAATCCTCAACTGGGAAAAGATTTAATTAAGGTCATGAATGCTTTTAGTATCGGAGTGCAACTTCTAGAAAAAGAAAAGTGCTGTGGGGTCGCCTTGATTTCCAACGGATTGATCAAACAAGCACAAAAACAGGCTCGTACGAATATAAATTCGATTCGGAAGTCCGTGTTGGAGAAGAATATACCCGTGATAGCAACTTCTTCAACCTGCACGTTTACGATTCGAGACGAGTATCCTCACTTGTTGGATATTGATAACGCTGATGTTCGTGAGGACGTGGAGTTGGCTACTCGGTATATCTATCGTTTGTTAAGCCAAAAGAAAACAAAATTGAATTTTAAAACAGGCCAGAAAATCAAAGTTGCCTACCACACACCCTGCCACATGGAAAAACTGGGATGGGCTTACTATTCTATCGAGTTGTTGAAATTAATCCCGAATATCGAATTAACCATATTAGATTCGCAATGTTGCGGTATTGCGGGAACTTACGGTTTCAAAAAAGAGAATTATAAAACCTCTCAAGACATAGGAGAACCTTTATTCAAGCAAATAGAAGCACTTGACATTGATTACGTGGTTACCGATTGCGAAACATGCAAATGGCAAATCGAAATGTCTACTTCAAAACCCTGTAAACATCCTATATCAATATTAGCCAATGTGTTAGAGTGATTTTAATTCCATCACTCTAATGCATTTTTGATTATATATCGAAAATCAATGTGTTAAAATCAAAATCCAAACGATTTTTTTTCGAAAAACATTTTGTTTTAAAATTCAATTCTCATACATTTGTTGCATAATGAAACAAAGTGATCGCAAAAAAGAAAGCAATCGATTTCGATTTCATTCGAGGAAGGAATAAGTGCGGCGTCCATTAAAAGAATGATAATTATGAATCGGCAAAGAAACACGATACAAGAATGTATTTTTGGGGGAGGATAGAACAAGTCCGTAGAGCAAAAAAAACGTGGAAGTGTGTTTATAACAAAATATTTTTACAATAAAATCTAATAACATGTGGAATTTTTTAAAACCAGCACCTCACAAGGATTTATTACCGGAAGGTAAGATCGACTCGACTTACAAGAGCCTGCGTTGGCAGGTCTTTGTCGGAATCTTCATCGGTTACGCCGGCTACTACATCGTGCGGAAGAACTTCTCGATGGCGATGCCGTTTCTAACAGACCCCGCCGGACCTTACGGGTTCGACAAGGGATCGCTGAGTATCGTGTTGTCGTTGAACGCGGTGGCCTACGCCCTGTCGAAGTTCTTGATGGGGAGCGTTTCGGATCGTAGCAACGCGCGGGTGTTCCTTCCCCTGGGGTTGGTACTGGCGGCCCTGTCCATGATGTTCATGGCCGTGCCGATCGAGCTGTTCGGGGCAAGCACGACTTCCATCGTGATCATGGCGGTGTTGAACTTCCTGGTCGGGTGGTTTAACGGGATGGGATGGCCTCCCTGCGGCCGGGTGATGACACACTGGTTTTCCGTGAAGGAACGGGGGACGAAAATGTCTATCTGGAATTGCGCCCATAACGTGGGTGGCGCTCTCGTGGGCCCGATGGCCGTGTACGGGGCCATGTGGTTCGGGTCGTGGTTCTACGGGGTGGACAGTTCAAAGTACTTTATCATTGGTACCTATATTTTCCCGGCGGCGGTGGCCCTGTTCGTGGCCCTGCTGGCGTACGTGTTGATTCGTGACACGCCACAGTCCTGCGGGTTACCGACGATAGAGAAATGGCGGAACGATTACCCGAAAAATTACAGCGAGAAACAGGAAGAGGTCCTCACCACGAGAGAGATTTTCTTCAAGTACGTGCTGAATAACAAGATGTTGTGGTTTATCGCCATCGCTAACGCCTTCGTTTACATGGTTCGTTACGGTTGCCTGGACTGGGCCCCGACCTACTTGAAGGAGGCGCAAGGGTACGATATTAAAGAGGCCGGCTGGGCTTATTTTGCCTACGAGTTTGCCGCCATCCCGGGCACGCTTGTTTGCGGGTGGTTGAGTGACGTGGTGTTCAAGGGACGCCGCGCTATCACGACGATCATATTCATGGCCCTGGTGGCTTTATTTATCTTCCTTTACTGGCAGTTCTCGGATAACTACATGATCGTCACGCTATCCTTGATCGCCATCGGTTTCTTCATCTACGGCCCGGTGATGCTTATCGGGGTGCAGGCGCTTGACCTGGCTCCCAAGAACGCGGCCGGGACATCGGCCGGGTTGACCGGGTTCTTCGGGTACTTCTTCGGGACGGCTATCCTGGCGAACGTGGTGATGGGATACGTGGCGGAAAGTTCATTCGGGTGGGACGGGACGTTCGTGCTGCTACTTGCAGCTTGCGCCTTGTCCATCGTTTTCGTCGGCTTTACTTACAAGGAGGAACAATACCTGGTGCAAAATAGAAAATAATGAATACCAAATAATTCAAATTTAATAAATTATGGTTAATAAATCATGGAGAATTGCAATGGCATGTAGCATAGCCTTGGCTTTCATGTCATGCGAAAATCAGAAATTTAACGACACGTTTGTTGACTCTGAGCGTGTACATGTAGACACCCTATCAACAGAATTACAAAAAGTGCGGGATTACGTTCCCCAGTATGCAGTAGTAGCTCACCGTGGCTCCACGTACTGGACTCCGGAAGAAACCGAAGCAGCTTACCGTTGGGCTCGTGAAATGGGTGCCGATTATCTGGAGGCAGACTTACAAGTTTCTAAAGATGGTGTTATTCTAGCCTTGCATGACACGGACTTAAAACGTACCACAAATATTGAAGATGTTTTTGGTGAAAGATTCCCGGAAAAAACAAGAAGGGAATATTATGACCTTTTAGGTTACAGCGCACAAAAGATCGATTCGTTGATTGACGCGGATAAAAAAGCATTCGTTCCCAACTATCCCTGTTCTTATACTTACTATGAATTGATGCTTTTGGATGCAGGAACTTGGTTCAATCAAGATGCTGTTAGTCAAGAACAAGCCCGTATAGGATTTTCTAGAAATCATCAATACATCTCTACCCTTCAAGACTTGATCATGTATTCCAAAGGATTCAAATTGGAAAGATATGCTCAAGATGCCCCACAACCCACGGGTCATGTAAATATCTGGGGAAATACTTACCAAAATGAAAGAGTCGTAAAAACGATGGTTGCAACGAATGAAGAATTCAGTAATCCGGTAAACTTCGGTGTAAAAGATAAAGTTGTTCGTTATGGATTCGGCTATGTTAAAGATGATCTCGGCACGAGTGGAAACATCCCCGGAATTTATATCGAATTCAAAGAGCCGTGGTTAAATCCATCTAACTTTGAACAAATGGTATACAACGAGTTAAAAATGGAAAATGTAACCGGATTCGCTGAAAAGCTTAACATGAACATTATCGCCGGAGGTGAAGAACCTGAAAGCAATCCTTTCTACAAAGACGGTAAAATTAACGTTGGTAACACGAATGGAAAAGTTATTCTTCAAACTTTCTCGTTACAAAGTTTAACTCGCGTATGCGACCTATTTGATGGTCAAGTTCCGATGTGTTTCTTGTTATGGAAAGGAACCGGAGCAACAGACTTAACTTACGATGATCCTCAAGGATATGCCTCTTTCATCAACTTGGCAGTAAAATACAAAGCACATTTCATTGGACCCTGCATTGCCGGAGCCCCGAACAATTATCCTGAATTAAATTACCCGTGGCAACACAACTTGATTCACCGTGCAAAAATGAAGAATCACCCGTATTCATTCGATACTTATGACCAAATGGCTAAATATTTCGGCCAATACAACTGGGGTAGTGATGGTGGTTCCCGCTACGAAGCTCCTTACTTGGATGCATTCTTCACGAACCACACGGATATGAGTCTTCAATACATGGTTGACTTTGGTTACAGAAAATCTCCCGCACCAACAGAAATTCCTGATGCTCGCGAGGTACTGGATAATTTAGGTTACGAAAAATAATTTTTAATCGATTATTGTAATGAAAAAATACATATTATTACCTGCCATGATGGTAGCCGCAATGTTATCTACCACTGCAGTGAAAGCCCAAGAAGATGTAAATCCTTTATTGAAATATGTCAATAAAGAAAACGATCTTAAAGCAAGCATCGGTGGTCGTATGTTTGCAGACGTAGCTTATTATCACACGGAATGGACCCCGATGAAATCCGGTGCTGCCATCACGGACGCTCGTATTCATGCCTCTTTAACTTACGGGAAATTGTTTATCTACGCGGACTTCGGTTTCGGGAATGGCGAGTTCAGCCAAAAAAACCTATTCGCACAATATACCTTCAAAGAAAGTTTAAAAGGTATTCACTTGGTAAAAGCCGGTTATTATAACGAGCCGTCAAGCATGAGCATGATGACTAGCTCATATAACTATCACTTTATCAGCCGTCCGTCAGTTTCCCAAGCATTGGATCCGGGCCGATCACTGGGAGCTACTTACAAATTCTTCAACAGACATTTCTTTGCCGATCAAGGTATTTTCTCTCAACTGAAATACAACGAGCAAGAAGAGGGGTACCAGGGATTCAGCTTAAGTGGACGTTGGTTATGGAAACCCATCAACGATAACAACATCACCTTACAATTCGGTACAGGATTACGTTACCAAAGAATTAACGGTGGAGAGGTTTACCAAGATGGCGTTTATAAAACGAACATGCACGTGGCAGCCAACATGCAAACTTACGTGGATGAAACTACTAAATTTTTAAGTTGTGACCTTCCTTGGGCCAAAGATGCCTTCACCATCAGTCCCGAATTCTTATTCAAGAGCGACCGTGTATTTGCTCGCGGAGAATTCATCTGGAAAAAAGTATGGAAAGACCGTGATGATCAAACCTTATTTGAAAGTCAATTAGGTGGCCAACAAAGTTGGACAAATGTTGAAGGATGGAGAAGTGGAAACAAATTACGTCCCACAATCATGAACGGTGGTTACGTAGAATTCGGTTACCTGCTCTGCGGTAAAGCTTATACCTACGATGACGAATACGGTTTATTACAAGGCATGGGAGACA
>ENA-UEPJ01002978-UEPJ01002978.1-human-gut-metagenome-genome-assembly--contig:-NODE-2978-length-16118-cov-5.028115_pt1 | contig 16118 bp, 10 predicted proteins | sample MGYA00242890_ERZ507896 | MGnify/ENA primary metagenome ERZ507896 (study PRJEB26167, sample SAMN06115508) | human gut metagenome | host: Homo sapiens | place: China:Qinghai | collected 2015-08-20... | reverse complement strand
ACCAGCATCGCCCCCACGAGCACCATCACCGGACGGGTGGCGTTGATAGGCCCCACTATGGTTAAAGGCAGATGTTTCATTCCGAAATATCCGAATATCCACGAAGACAATACGATGAACGACTTGATGATGATATATTTATGCTGTTCCCAACCCGCAACCGGAACATTGAATATCGTTCCATCCAGCAAGTTCGGCTGATATATAGAAAACAGAATAAACGGAAGAAAAATGAGACTGGAAAAGAAAGTGTTCAAAAACAGGACGGGAAGTACCGCATTGTCTTTCAGTGATTTCTTTTTAAATACATCATAAAAGCCCAGCAAAGTAGCCGAGAGAAATGCTAATAATAACCACATGAGAATATTTACTATTTTAGGATTTACTATTTACTACTTTCAAATATACTTGCGGGATATTCTACGTTCACTAGAAAAAGAGCATTTCCGGGTGCGGAAGTACCCGCTTTGCCACGGTCTTGCTGTTCGATGACCTTACGGAACCCTTCGATAGAAAGCTTGCCACGTCCTACTTCAAGAAGGGTGCCCACTATTGCACGCACCATATTCCGCAAAAAACGGTCGGCACGGATAGTAAATACCCAGGTTACATCATCTTCCTGTATCCATTCGGCATGAGTTACATGACAAATATTCGTCTTTACATCCGTATGCAATTTGCTGAAACTCGTAAAATCGGTATATTCGAAAAGAGTACGTGCAGCCTCATTCATCCGTTCATAATCTAATGGACTGAAAACGCGGCAACGGTATTGCCGGTTAAAAGGATATTTCGCAGTTGTTACATAATACTTGTATGTTCTGGCTGTCGCATCAAAACGCGAATGGGCATCCGGTCTGACCCGGCAAACCTTATAAACGGAAATATCCGGAGGAAGCAGACGATTCAGTTTATCTGTGACAGAATCTGTATCAAGCAACTCCTCAGATTCAAAATGGGCGACCATTAAAGAAGCATGTACTCCTGCGTCTGTCCGCCCTGCTCCTATCACCTCTATTTCACGACGCAGAAAAGTGGACAAGGCTTTCATCAGACATTCCTGCACACTAATCCCATTCGGTTGAACCTGCCAACCATGATAGTTGGTTCCGTCATAAGCCAAATAAATAAAATACCTTTGCACGCTCATTCCTTCTTTTTAGGGTTTTCGCGTGCAAAAGTAGTCATTTTTTTATTCATAAGTGGAAGGTGTAGTACCAAATGCATCTACAAAATGTTTTCTAAAGGTAGGAATATCATTATATCCCACCATTTCTGCCACTTCCTGCACTGCATATTGTTTGGTTTTCAACAGCACGGCAGCACGCCGCATGCGCACTCCCCTAATAAGTTCAATGATAGTGTAATCCGTATTCTGTTTCACTTTACGATATAGAGTAGGCTGACTCATATTCATCTCTGCCGCAAGTTTCTTTACGCTAAAGTCCGCCTTGCCAATATTATCTTCCACTATTTTAATGACCGAACTGATAAACGGATCTTCTACTTTGACATGCTCATCCGGCTGTTCTGTTTCACTCACTCCGGCAGTATCCGCCCCCGGCAACATGAACAATTTCGTATACATCTGCTTCAGCACCTGACGGCTATTGAGCAGGGCACGTACTTTCGCCTTTAAAATACTGGGAGTAAACGGTTTCAATACATAATCATCCGCTCCGATTTCCAAGCCATGCACCACATCCTCATCTTCCACTTTGGCAGTCAGCATGATAAAAGGAATACCACAAGTTTCGAGTCCTTCCTTCACTTCCCGACAACATTCAAAGCCATCCTTTACCGGCATCATTATATCGCAAATAATCAGGTCAGGCAATTCTTTTATAGCCATATCCACTCCTTCCTGACCGTTGGTTGCCATTAGCAGGTTATATTCTTTATCGAACAATATTTTCAAATAAAGACTGATAGCTCTCTGATCGTCGACAATCAACAAGGTTTTCTTAGTCCCGGATGTGGACTGTACGATATCTTCAGCCGCCATAGAATTCAATTGTGCAATCTCCATAGATCCAAACTCTATATCCTTATTCTTTTCCGGATCAACAAATTCTATATTCGGGTCATTCTTGAGAACACTCTTATCAAGCGGGAAACTTACACTGATTTTTGCATTCTTTTCCGGAGAATCAACCAAAGAAATCTTCCCATGATGTATCTCCATCATTCGCTGCATCACCGTGAATCCCACCTCTATAAACCCCGGCTCACTTCCTGCCATCTTGTTGCCAGGCAGGATTTGTCCTAGGGAGTTGATCGACGCATTGCCATCATCCTCCACAGTAATAGTGACATAATGCTGATTTTCCTCCATGGTTTCGGAAATCGTCAACGAGACGTTCCCCGCATAATTAATATGAGCAAAAGCGTTCGTCAACAGATTGTGAATAATAAATTCAACTTTCCTTTTATCCACATAAAATTCCAGTTCTTTCTTAACCCGTTTCTCATACTGAAAATGAATAGGATACACTTTTAGTATCTCCCGAATATCAAATAAATTATTGTCTATCAACTTTTCCACCTGATAGGGAGCGAGCTGCAATTTCTCATTTAAACTACTATGACCATAGATAGCCAGCAACTGATTACAAGCATCAAGCATACGAAGAGAATTCCGATAAGCCACTTGTCCGCGTGCAGCAAAACCCGGTATAAGTTTCAATTCTTCCAACATATCCTTCAAGGGACCGATAATCAATGAAAGCGGTGTGCGCAGTTTCTGAACAAACAACATCAGCAAGCGGTTCCTCATCGTGTCTATCTCTTGCTTCTGTTCAAGTTTCATTTTCTCAACATTCAAAGATTCCCTCAATAATATTTCACGGTCCCGATGCATCAGCCTGCGGGTGTTTTTCCTTTTAAAATGCCAGTAGATTATATAAAGCAAGATTACTATCAATACTCCGTACGCCCAATAAGCTCCTACGGAACGATACCAACCAGCTTTTACAACAATAGGAACCTGAATGACATCTCCCTCTGTTCCATCCGGGAAAACCAACTTTACCTGTAAGGCATACTCTCCCACCGGCAGTCTGTTATACCATAAACATTTTCCAAGCTGTTGCATTTTCCAGTCTTCATCTTCGGGAAGTAGCCGATAAGCTATTTTACGTTGTGCCGTCTCATAGCGCAAATCAGAGAAATACAGACGAAAATCATTATTCTTCGTATTAAGGACCAATTTCCTTAACTTTTCCGGAGCCAAAGGAAGAACAATCTGACCGTTTCTTTTCTCCCCCGCCAACACCACACTGCCATCCACTTCAATATCTGTCAGCATTAATTTCTTCGTTCCTCTGTTTATCTTGAAAGTGGCCGGATCAAAGAATATCAATCCCCAAAAGTTTGCCCACAACAACCGACCATCCCGCAAACGGCACACAGAACTGCAATTCCCGGCCGACAAATAGCTATAAAAAGCCTCCTGACCGTTTCTGATAGTTATAATTCCCGAATTATTACCCGCCCAAGTATTTCCGAGCTGGTCATCTACCATACAACTTATATGCCCACTGGTCAATCCATTTTCCAAAGTATATATCGCCTCCAGTTTATCCTTGTCTCTTCCATCAATGCGAAGAACCATATTCAGATAAGCCACATAAATCTGATTGGAGTTATTCACATAAATTGTTCGCACCGGCGTCTCTTCCAAACCATTATTCCGTTCATAGTCCCCTTTCCATTGCAACTGATTGCCCAAATATTGCAGCCTTTTGAGTCCGTTACCGGTTCCAATCCACAAATTTCCTTCCTTGTCCTCTACCACGGAATATGCCAGGTCTAATGATTCGTTTTCCGGTTCCACCTTCCGACATCCGTCATTTTCCGTATCAATCTGTATTAATCCGTCAGAAGTCGCTACCCATAAACGGTTTCTTGAATCCACACACAACTGATGAATTGAAGTAATCAACCTTTCTCCTTCCTTCGTTTTCAAATAGAATGTTTTCATTTCATCGGTCAGCGGGTTTATAGAAATCACCTCTCCCCGGTTGTTTCCTAACCAGATGATTCCGCTTTTATCCATATAAATATGATAATGTCCGGAAAATCCGGTGGATTTCCTCCACAATTCAAAACGAGTTGCCGGGCATAGTACAGGCGTGGTGCTCTTCATAATCATACCATCTGACATTACCATCCAGATATATCCTTTTGTGTCCTCTACCATACCATTCACTCTGGTATCGAACTCTTGCTGCACACAACTGTACATATTACCACTGATATCCAATTTCACAATACCACCCCCGAATGAACTTGTCCAAAGAATGTCCTGTCTGGCATCCCAAAGCACACTTGTCATCTTACGTTCTATACCGGCATGCCATGCGGCTTCATATTGTGTCAACGGCGTCAGAGAAAAAGTACTCTCACAAAGATTTTCAGTTTCAAAGTCCAGACGAAACAGCCCGTTCCAAGTCGTCAGATAAAATGTAGTCTTATCTTTATAGTCCATGTCAGTGATATAAGGACTGGAGAAATCAATATTATCAATACTCCCTATGGATATCACACATTCTTTATGCTTTTTGAGGTCATAGCATACAATATCATTCCACAACCTGCAAATCCACAAGTAACCATTTTGCAGAAATAAACGGTTTACAACATCGTATTCTTTTATTAAAGAAACCTTTTTAGTTGCAGTATTATAGTGGAGCACTTTCTTTCTATCAACCGAAACATATAAATTCGTTTTACCACCTGCACATAAGCTTGTAACTTTTCCTTTCACTAAAGGTTCCACGCCCAAAGTACAAGAAATAAATTCCCCCTTATCTCCTCCTTTACGAACAACCTCGGCACGGAATAATCCACGAGATGTCGCCAAATACAATACACCATCGTTCCAACAAAAATCCAGCACATCTCTCAACTTGAACGGCCTGTCGAAACAAAACGGAAGATATTTCTCTTTTTCCTTATCAAAACATACGATGCCACCCTGACATAACTGGGCATAAAATAACCCGTCAGAAGTTTCTTTCAGAAATACCACTGCCTGTGTTAACGGAATTGATAGTGAATCAACCTTAAGAATCAATGGATAATCACGAAAACGGAAACCATCGTAACGAGAAATCCCCCTGTCGGTAGACAACCATATAAAGCCATCTTTGCCGTGACAGAGATTATAAACTGTATTATTATTTAGCCCATTCTTTATAACCATTGGTTCTGAACACCAATGAGAATCTGAAGAATATGACAGAGTAGTGCCGTACAACAAGAGTATTAAAAGCAATACTTCCCTTATGTTTATCATAACGTTTTGTTTATGTCATATTATTAGTTAAAGGTATGAAAAAATATCTATATTCCAAAGAGAATAGTTAGTTTTAACAATAATTCACACAGGGCAATCTGTCGGTTCACAAAGAACCGGCAGACCGTTTCGTGCAAATTACCCCTGTTCATTTCCCCCTTATCCAATAATATTGTTTGTTGTTCGGTTCCTCTTTTGCCGACTCCGGCCATATACGGTTACCAAAGTCATATATTTATATACAAACACCTATTTACAGAGTTATTGCGTTATTTTAGACAGGGTAAAACTATAGATGCCTTTATTGGCGGAAAAATCATAACTTCCTTTAAATACAACCGGCACCTTTACCAGACAATCTTCCTGGTCATTCACACGAAAATAAAGATAAGAAGTCGAACTGAACACACTGCCGCCCTCAGCGGTTGTAGCCAATGAAGCTCCGTATCCTTTCCAGCAGAATAAGTCTGTTGCGCAGGCATAAGTAGTGCCGATATAATATACGGTTCCTTTATCCACATTAAAATTCAAGGAAACACATAAGGCAAAGTTTTCCACGAAAGCCCCACTTCGTGTCCGGGCTTGGTATTCGGCAGTCATCATAACAGTTTTCTTATCACTTTGAGCTCCATAATATCCCTCTATATCCTCCACCTTACATTCCTGACCAGATGCGCTGTTCTTACGAAGCGCTTCTAACACACTACCCATTTCTTCTGTAGTAACAGAAGGCACATCAACCAGTTGCCCGTCATACGCAGCAGACTCAATGCCATATAAAGACTTCATGGATTCAAAGCTTGAAGCGTTATCTTCAAAACTCTCACTTTCGGCATCGGAACATGCGACGAAAGTCAACGTAAACAGAAATGCGAAAAAGAGATTAATAGCTTTCATAAAAATTCCTCCTAATTTGCTTGTTTAAAATGTTTGCGAATTGTTGTTTTGTTTAACAATCCGACGTTAGACATACATTGTTGTTAGTTTGTGTTCCTCTGGAGGGAATCCTTATTTTTTAATATCACTATATTGATTATTTTCCTATTCTGGTTGTTTAACCATCACAAACATAGGTATTTTATTCAAAGGAAAAAACTTTTTCCCAGTAAAAATGAATATTTTACCATTCTTTAATGCACGATTCACAACCTATACTAGTATTTTATCAGAATATACAAGTATTAATTTAACCACCATAGGCAATTCATTCATGGGTAGCAATCAAAAACACCCATACTATAATATGATTAACATATCGTCTGTCAAAGAAAGAAATACCCACCTTCTTATTAATTTCCGCCGAAACAAGCCAAAAGAAAGATGAATATGCCAATTAAGACCTATTAAGAATATTCCTACATTTGGCTATCAACAAACAAAACCCGTCATGCGATGAAAAAGAAAAGAACTTTAATCCTGCTCGTCACGTTGTTTGCTTCTACCTTATTATATAGCCAGGTAGTCGGAATCAAAACAAACGTTGTAATGGACGCGTTGAAAATCATTAATCTTGGAGCCGAAGTAGGTCTTAGCAAGAAGTTAACCCTGGATTTGTATGCCAATTACAATCCCTGGAAATACAAAGATCAGAAAATGATGAAGATGCTGGCATTTCAGCCGGAACTTCGCTATTGGTTCTGCGACAAGTTCAACGGTCACTTTGTAGGTGCGCACCTTCATGGAGGTGTTTACCAAGCTGCCGCCATTGATATGCCTTGGGGCATTTGGCCGGAATTGGAAGACCACCGTTTCAAAGGTCATTTCTATGGTTTGGGCATTTCTTATGGCTATCAATGGATTCTGGGCAAGCACTGGAATCTGGAAGGAAACATAGGCGTAGGCTATGCACGCGTCAAGTATAAACAATACGAATGCAAGACTTGCGGAGAAAAGGTGGATGAAGGGCACAAGAATTATGTAGGCCCGACAAAGGCTGCCGTCAGTTTAATATACTTATTCTAAAAACAAAACAAATATGAAAAAGCTTCTATGTATACTCTTCTGCCTGCTGCCCGTACTGGGTGGAAAAGCGCAGACCCTCTACAGGAACCAGATACACGTGGACAACGAGTCGATCACGCGTAGCGACGATAATCGCCTGAACATCCGTATGGATCTCATCCTACAGGATAATCTGAAGATGACTTCCAACAATGCGGTTACCCTGACTCCCTATCTCGAAACAAACGGGCGAACAAAGGTCTTGCCGGCTATCGTTGTATATGGACGGAAACGCCAGCTCGTCAATCAGCGGAATCATCAGAATCCGGAAAAGACGTATGCCGTTATCCGCCGCGAGCGGCATGAGAAACAAAAAATAGACTATCTCGTACAACTTCCTTATGAAGCATGGATGCGCCAGGCAAACTTGATGTTGAACGTGGACATGTGCGGCTGTTGCGATGTAGTAGACGAAAGTACGGGCGAAATGATAACCAAACTGAACATTGCAGCGCTAAAGTTGCATCCGGCGATAGCTTACATTACCCCGAAAGCGGAAGGCGTGAAACATCGTGCCGTAGAAGGAACCGCCTATCTGGATTTTCCGGTAAACAAGATTATTATCTATCCGGAATACCGCCGCAACTCTACCGAACTGGCTAAAATAAGAGCCAGTATCGACACGGTGCGCAATGATAAAAACACCCGGCTCACCAATATCCGGATACATGGCTATGCATCTCCCGAAGGAAGTTACGCTAACAATACCCGTTTGGCCAAAGGACGTACACAGGCGTTGGTAGATTATGTGACCAGTTATTACAATTTCGACCAGAACCTGATCACGTCCGAACATACTCCGGAAGACTGGGAAGGTTTCCGCAAATTTGTCGAAGCCTCAACTATGAACAAAAAAGAAGAGGTACTTCGCATAATGAACGACCCGAATATGAATATTGACCTGAAAGAACGTAACATAGCCGGACTGATCGGTCCGCAAGCTTACCAGAACCTGCTTAAAGAATGTTATCCGGCACTGCGCCATTCTGACTACATGGTCAATTATACAGTACGAGGTTTCAATCTTGACGAATCCAAGGAAATCATTAAAACCCGTCCGCAGTTACTTAGCCTGCAAGAAATTTATCTTGTAGCACAAAGCTATAAACCCGGAAGTGAAGAATTCAATCATGCATTCCAAGTAGCCGCTGTCATGTTCCCGGATGACCCGACCGCCAACCTTAATACTGCCGCAATGGAAATCCAAAAAGGAGGCGATTTGACTTCCGCCAAGAAATATCTGGCAAAAGCTGATCAGAAAGCGGCAGAAACAATAAATAACCTGGGAGTGATTGCCCTGATAGAAGGTGATCTGGAAAAGGCTAAAAAACACTTCGAAGAAGCAAAAGCCGCCGGACTTACGACACAGGCAAACATCAATCTGATGGAACTAAAGAAGAAGCAAAACTATCCTGCAAATTAACACAAACAATTATACCCCAATCCCATTTCCCCTAAAATGGACAAAACGCACTACCTGTGAAGGTAGTGCGTTTCTTGTTATATAAATGTTCTGTTTTTAAGATGATGTTTCAGAAAAGCCCGTTCAAGATTCGCCTATTAGAAAAATTCATACATAAAGTTGTGCAATAATATGCAGTAACAGCACTGAATCCCGTATATAAATAACCAATACATACAGAACAGGTACCACTTTCAAGAGCCATTCCCCGGTGAGGAACGAGGTGTTCCCCGGTGAGGAACGACCGGTTGGTCGGTGAGGGACACCTCTTTCCCCACCGACCAACCGATAAGATGCTATTTCCAGTAACAATTTTCTTCTCATTGCGTTCCAAACGAGAGCACACCCCAACTTACAAAATCAAACAATAAAAAGCATTATTCCATCCAAATAAAAAACATCAATAGTCGGCTGACATCATTTTGACACAAATCCATGTTAATTCATTCAAAACAGATAACCACTAATTAAAAATCCCGCCAATCTTTTCACCTGTCACGAATATCTCTGCATATTCCGGATTCTACGAAAGCAGGATATTCATTTTTTCAGTTCCGGCCGTTTTTTCAGAACATGGGTAAAACAAAAACAGAAAGGGTGAATCATTCACCCCGATAAAATCACCATTCACAAACGAACAAATCACCGTCCATCAATCACCTTTACGAAAATTTGCAAAAACCACCTTGGAAATTGAAAAAAACACCAACCGGTAGTTATACATTTCCGGCATATCTTTGTGACATCGGTGAAGGATATAAAACCCTTCAAAGCTAATTGAAACAAAACACCTATTTAATAATGAACAAATAAACAAACATTGCCTATAGAAGAAAAATCACCCCTTTGGAAGCCTACTCCCTTATATATACTATAAGGACTTCCCCAAAAAGAAAATATGATGTTACTGATTACCATAACAGAACAAACGTCCCCCATCTCCACCCTGATGTATCTCAAATTCCTCTAAAAAAGGAAAAACACAACAAGTATATCTCCATTAACAGGAAAGAAGGTATACGCAACTAAAAAAGGAATATTGCATCACACATTAAAACCAAAACAAAAATGAAACTTAGGAATTTATTATTAGCAGGTTTGGCAGCAGCTGCCATAACAGCATGTAGCAACGGCGAAGAATTCGTTGACAACGGCATTCAGGCGCCGACAGGTGAACAAGCCAGTATGAGAATCAATTTCTCAACGCCAGCCGTAACGAGGGCATCTTCCGTTACGCCCGGCGGAGCAGACGAAGGAAGCGCGGAAGAATCAGCAATCACTACCGCAACTATCGTATTAGACTATGCCGGATCCAAACGCATTATCAAAAACAACCTGACTCTAACAGGAACAGCAGATGCTGATAAAGTTTTAGTAGCCAGCACTCCTAAATTTGAAGTAACTGCCGGTAGCGGTATAACGATTTATGTATTTATCAATCCTTCGGAAGCTTTAAACACAGCAATTGAAAGTACTGCAGACTTGAATTCATTAACCATCGGGAACCAGGCACTGCCACTCGCAGGTTTTCTGGAAACAGGCATTGCCATGGAAAACAAGTTCCTTATGAGCGGATTGAAATCAGGCGTAACTATCATTGCGGGTACCGATGCTAATGAAGAGACAATTGAAGTGAACCGTATTTCCGCCAAACTGGAAGAAACAACAGGAGAAGAGCCATTCGCTTTGGAAGCACCAACCGTTGGCGTAAAGAACAACGAAGAAACGTTGGCGGTAGCCATCATCGGGCATTCATATTCCAATTTAGTGAAAAACTCATACGTGTTGTCACAAACAGCCACTTGGAAAGGTGCCGACCCTTATCTGCAACCCTATTCATCCGGAAACTATGAGTGGATTAATTCCGACGTCACCTATTGCCTTGAGAATAAGGTAGGCGGAGCATGGAATACAGCCAAAGGCACTGCCACCAACGTACAATACAAAGGCCAGGTATATTATGTTAAGGGCTCAGAGACCACAAAGGCAGGAACTTTCTTCGTAAAGACTTCTTACACGGACAACGGAGAGGTAAAAACGATCTATAAGACCTGGGCCGCCATGAAAGCCGACTATAATGGCCTTAGTGACACAGAAGGAGATGCCGATTATCTCAAAGCAAACGAAATAGTAAAATACGTAGATGGTATATGCTACTACGAAGCGCCCATCCAGGATGTAAACGAAGGCTGTTCAATCATCCGCAACAACTGGTACCAGCTTACAGTTACGAAGGTCGACGACTTAGGATGGCCCGGTGACGTTCCTCCGCCGCCCACCTCTCCGACCATGCTGAAAGTAAATGCCAAAATCATGCCATGGACTATTCACGTCAACAATATCGAACTCTGACAAACACTTGAATGTAAAATCGGGAGAGGAATCTCCTCTCCCGATTTTTCCCGACTACGAACCTCACATTCAAACAAAACATCCGCTTCTCAAAAGCATAAAAACGAAGAAAGATGAAAGGAATACTAACCACCATACAAGAAAAGGCAGGCAAGGCTTTGTTGCTCACGGTATTGGCTGGTGCAATCGCATCCTGCGACTCTGTCCTGGATTATGATGAAGGCGATTGCAGCATCAAATATCGCGTGAAGTTCAAGTATGATTACAACATGGACGAAGTAGATGCTTTTGCCAAACAAGTAAGAACCGTCACGCTTTATGCTTTTGATGACAACAACAATCTTGTGTATCAAAATACAGATGAAGGTGAAAAGTTAGGAGACCATACGTATACCATGAACTTGGACATTGATCCCTCCCAATATCATCTGATTGCATGGGCAGGACTGAATGACGAATCATTTGCCGTTCCCGTATTATTCCCTACACAGTCCGGACTGGAAGAGTTGAAAGTCAAGACCCTGCGTAGAGAAGTGCCTTCGGGACGTGCTTTCACTGACGAAGAAAAGGGGAAATTCCTAGTCGAACAGAACCTGCACTCACTATGGCATGGAGAGGTGCGGCAAGATGGCGTCCATACCCGCAGTGCCACCACAATCAATGGAAGAGAACAGATCACAACAGTAGATTTGGTAAAAAACACCAATAGTGTCCGAATCATTATCGCACAAAAGAACCAATCGGGCGGCCCTGCCACCAAAGCACTGACTACCACGGCATTCGATTGTGTAATCTACGATGACAACGGATATATGAACTATGACAACAGTCTGCTGGACGACAAGCTGCTGACCTACAAGCCTATCGCAATCAGTGAAGAAGTTGTCAAGTCCCGGGCTTTCAGCGCCGGGAATGAAGAAGCCAAAGCGTATAATGCAGTGGTCAGCGAACTGAATGTAGGCCGGCTGATGGAAGACAAGACGCCGCAGCTGCTCATCAGAAACACCGTCACCAACGAAACATTATTCAAGTGCGATAACCTGATCGACTATCTCGAGTTGCTTCAGCTAGAAAAATATAAGGAACGGAATTACACTCTCCAGGAATATCTGGACCGTGAAGACAATTACGGTATCATCATTTTTGTAGACGAAAATCTGGCATTAATCAACACCGTAATTGATGTGAACGACTGGATCATCCATATCAACGAAATTGAACTATAATAATAAACAAGACAATGAAATACTCTAAATTGACATATTACTTGCTGGCTATCCTTTGCATGATAGCGACTTCGTGTGTCACAGACGGAGTTATGGATGACTGTTCCGACAACGGCAAGAAGGGTTCCGTGCTTATAGAAGGCGGCAGAGTGAATCTCATTCTTTCCTTACCCGCGGCTTCCACGCGCGGTGTCACAGGAGAATATGACAACGGAACGGAAAAAGAACGGAAAATCAATGACGTACAAATCTACACCTTCGTAAACGGACGATTCGTTGAAGAAGTACAATATATATTGATAAGCGGTGTCGACGGGGAAGCCACCCGGTACGTTGAGGGCAAATTGTCCGCAAGCTACGTAAACGGCGCAGCCATGGAGTTCGTCATCATCGCCAATGCTAAAAGCAAAGGCGTCACCGGTATCACAATAAACGAAGGCAGCAGTAAAAACGACCTGTACAATCAGCTGGTCTATACCTATGCAGGAAAAGACTGGTCGGAAAACATCCCGATGTGGGGAACAGCCACCCTCGCCCACATCACAGAAGGAACCTGGAATGTAGGAGAAGTGACGTTGAAACGCGCCATTGCCAAAGTGAACGTAACCGTCAATGAAGGAAAAGGATTAAGTGGTTTCGAAATCACAGAAATCCGGTTGCATAACTATAATACTGAAGGATATTGTGCTCCCGTAGGAAACGACGGCCCTTCCGTCCCCGCCACCTCCCGGCAATTAGCGTCCAATATATTGACATCCGGGTCTCGGCTGACCGCAGACAACAGGAATGACTTTAAAGATATCTTCTATATTCCGGAACACAGAAACACAGGAGTCTCCGAGGATTTGAAAGTTTATTTGACCATAAAGGCAACAGTAAACGGCAGTCCCAAGAATTACACACTGTCATTCGTGGAAAATGGTGAAACTTATGATGTTCTCCGCAATTATATGTATGTGTTCAATATCATAAGCGTGAAAACAGAAGTCGACTCCGAATTGGAATACGAAGTGCTTTCCTGGAACCATGAAACAGTAGAAGTACCACCATTCAATTAATATAAGGAGGAAACCATATGAAAAAGCAAAACAACATATTAAGATTCTTATATATAGTATCCGCCTATATACTTTGCAATGCGTGTGCAGATGACGACATATACACTTCTACCGCCATCAAGGAAGGAATTCCCGTGGAAATCAACCTTAGCCTGACCATCCCCGGAATGGATAAGATAACCACCCGCGCACTACCCGAATCGGAAGAAAGCCGGGTGAACGACCTTTACGTTCTGGTGTTCGACGCCACGAGCGGAAGCCTGAAAAGCAGAAAATTCTACCCGACGGACGACATCGTCAGTGAACTCGAAAATAAAAGCAAAGGAACGCTGCCGTTAAAAACCGCCAGCGGAGAGAGCCGCATTTACGCCATTGCCAATGTAGAAACCAACGAATTGAGTGCAATACGCAGCGAACTGGACAAGATTGACGAGCTCGATGATTTATTCAATGTGTTTTGCAGCATGAATGAGGCCAACATACAACGCGTACAGGGCAGCCTGGTCATGAGCGGAGCATTCAGCCAAACAAGTGCGGCAAATATGGTAGAAGGGTATTGTGTCATTCCCGAACACGGTGGCACATTGAACGGGAAAATACAACTCACCCGTCTCGATTCACATATTACATTCAAAATATCAACAGGCAGCCAGGTGAAAAGTTTCACCCCTACAAGCTGGCAAGTAAAGAATGTACCGCTGAAATCAAAAATCATCGGGCAAAACATAAACAGTTTCACCCAGGCAAGTGACTATGGAGAAAGCAGCGTGTTTACCGGATTCGGTACAAGCAATGAAAGCGGCACCAACTATCGTACCTTCGATTTCTATATGTTGGAAAATATCAAGAACTCAAAAGAGCATGAAGGCAGCTCTATTGCTTCGAATGTCGGCAACCTGCCGGACACGGACAAGAGGAAAGAATATGCCAAACGTGAAGAGGAAGTTAAAAATGAGGACAAGACGAACACCGGCGTATATAAATATTCGGAAAAGTACGCCACGTTTGTAGAAATCAAAGGAGAACTGGAAATCCACCAGGCCAGCAGCATACGAGTAGCTACCGTGACTTACAGAATCCACCTCGGGGGAGGTATAAACGCTCCCGCCAACTTCACAAGCAAACGGAATACCAAATATACCTATTCGATAACAATCGAAAACGTGGATGATATCGTGGTAGAAGTTACAGAGGGGGAAGAAAACCGCCCCGGTGCAGAGGGAGACGTCATTGATACGGAATCGGATGTCCGCACCCTGGATGCACATTACAATTGTTTCGTGATGTCATTCAGCTACAACGATGTAGTAGACAGCAAAACCGGAGAGCAAGGACTTAGATTCGTTGTAAAAACTCCTTTTGGAGAAACAAATAATGACGACAAATCAGTAGTAGGTCATGATTGCAAATGGCTGCGATTTGCACGTTGCAATAACGAATCTACATTGGCAAATTATCCAAAAGATGGAAAGGGATTGATTAACTTGTTTGAATTAAAAGCAGATATCGAAGATCAATACCAGAAAGATACCAATAAAGATAATACATATTATTATACAGTATTTGTAGACGAATATTTTTACGAAAATAATCCGCTAGAAACTTCCTCTAATAATAATTGGGGGAACGAAAATTGGGAAGAATTTGTTAATAAAGACGACCGCTATGCACTACTAATCTTTAGTCCACAAAAAAGTCCGGATGGAGAAAGTAGCTATGCAAGTGCGAAATATATGATCACACAAAAATCTATCCAAACCTATTACAGCACAGAAAAATTTAATAGTGACAAAACTGCGCTAGGTATGGAACATATAGATGAAACAGGTGTACCTAATGGATGGGAAAGCGGAAGTTACGGCAGTTCTCAAGAAAATGGATATAAGAATACCTATCCTGTAGTTAACAACACCAATATAAGTAGCTACGGAACAGAAACTCTATCAAATGGTAAGAATACATTTACAATAAATGATGCAGCAAATGCTATTCAAGCATGCATGGCACGTAACAGAGATGAAAACAATGATGGAAAAATCAGCGGCTCAGAAGTAAAATGGTTCTTGCCTGCCATCAACCAGTTAGTTGGAATGTTCTTAGGTGCAGAAAGCTTACCAACTCCACTATTTGGTGATGGTGATAAGCAACCTGGAACATATACATATAATAAAAAAGAAATAGGAACTTATGGTACTTACCACTATATTAGTAGTGATAAGCAAAGACTGTGGTCAGAAGAAGGAGCCACTTTTGGTCCCGCTGCAGGTATACTTTATGCAAAAGCCCCCGAAAAGCTTAGATGTGTACGTACTTTAGGAATCAGTTCCCAATATAATAGTACAAGTAAAAAGGAAGGAAAGATATATAATATGAATAATAGTTATACATTCCAGATGGCTTATCTAGATAAGCAAAGTATACGTACCTCATTTATAGAGAATGGTGAATTAGATTTACATCACAATTTTAGTTCTTACAATAGACCTTATACTGCATTCCAAGTTGCCAATAAACGAATGACAATTGATGGGATAGAGACCAGCAACGGATGGGGAGGATCGAATAATAGACCAAGACCCACAAACTGGGAATCACTTGTAAAAAACAGTGGACTATCTCGTAGTGTATGTACAAATTACTTTGAGAATGCTAATAAGTCTGATAAAATGCTAGAGTAAAGATATTTGCCGCGGCTTTGCCCTTTATGTGCGGACTCATAG
>ENA-UEPJ01002973-UEPJ01002973.1-human-gut-metagenome-genome-assembly--contig:-NODE-2973-length-16133-cov-6.550448_pt1 | contig 16133 bp, 8 predicted proteins | sample MGYA00242890_ERZ507896 | MGnify/ENA primary metagenome ERZ507896 (study PRJEB26167, sample SAMN06115508) | human gut metagenome | host: Homo sapiens | place: China:Qinghai | collected 2015-08-20... | reverse complement strand
GTTCAGGATGACCTCAGCCATCTTGTGGATCGCGTTGTCGCCGCGCTCCGGAGCGGAGCCGTGGCAGGAGACGCCGTGCATATCGACGCGGATCTCCATTCTGCCGCGATGGCCGCGGTAGATGCCGCCGTCGGTCGGCTCGGTGGAGATGACGAACTCGACCTTGCTGCGTGCGTCCTCGGGGCCGTTAAAGTATTCGTTGACAATGGACTGCCAGCACATACCGTCGCAGTCCTCCTCCTGCACGGAGCCGACGACCATGATCTTGTAGCCCTCGGGAATGAGGTTCAGATCCTTCATGATCTTCGCGCCGTAGGTAGCGGAGGCCATGCCGCCCTCCTGGTCGGAGCCGCCGCGGCCGTAGATGATCTCGTCGGTCTCGTAGCCGGTGTAGGGATCAGCGGTCCAGTTCTCGCGGTTGCCGATGCCGACGGTATCGATATGGGAGTCGATGGCGATGATCTTGTCGCCAGTGCCCATCCAGCCGATGACGTTGCCGAGCTTGTCGAACTCGACCTTGTCATAGCCCAGCTTTTCCATCTCAGCGGCGATGCGCTTGACGACGCCCTCTTCCTCGCAGGACTCGGACGGGATTGCGATCATGTCGCGGAGGAACTTTGCCATGTCAGCCCGGTAGCCTTCGGCAGCCTTCTTGATAGCATCATAATTCATAAACGCAGGGTACCTCCCATTTATTTATTTATTATTCTTTCTGATCTGCGGCGTCTGCCGTGCAGACGTCTTCTGCTACCATCATACCACATGAAAAGCAGATGTCAAACAAAATTTTTGCTGACCTAAAATTTTTTTATGAAGGTTTGCTTTTTACACATGTTTATATAGGAATATATGTATTTCAAGGGAAAAGAAGGCTGCCCGGCGGGCGGCCTTCTCTGCAAATCAAAAACCGATTTTCATAAAGCGAAGCAAGTACACAGCGTCTGTAGGAGCCGACGACTCTGTCGGCTCGCTGGAAGCAGTGGCTTTTTCCGGAAACCCAAGGCGAATCCGTATGCGCTTCCCAACACGTTTGTAGGGGCCGATGCCCACATCGGCCCGGCAGAGCGCACCGTTTTTACGAAAATCTTCGGCGAATTCGTAACTGCCTCACGGGCCGATGTGGGCATCGGCCCCTACAGTCAAAGTGGAAGGCGCGTACGAATTCGCCGCAAAACTCCAGCCAGCGGTTGTATTCCGTGCGGGCGGACAGAGTCGTCCGCCCCTACAGACAAGCTGGAAGCGCTGTATCATAAAACACAGCCTGCTTCTCCTGTTTTACCGGATCATATCCAGCAGCGCCTCCGGCGAGACATCCTCCGTAATGCCGAAGCGGAGCATGGCGTAAAGCGTCTGCGGCAGGCCCTTGACGACGGTGTTGACGCCAGGATTGGTCGAGAGCGTCACGTGCACGCCGAGAGACTGGAGCGTGACCTGCGCCAGCGTCGAGTACTGCCCCGCCGGATACGCCAGCACGTCGACCGGCCGGCCCGTTGCGTCCTCCAACAGTGCACGGCTGCGCGTAAAGTCCTCTGTCAGCGCCTGCACGTAGGCCTCTTCGCTTTCGCCGGAAAGCTGGAGAATGTTCTCCCGCACGGCGGAGCCTGTCTCGTACGGCGGCCACTGGTGCATATCATACGTGTGGCTCTGGATGGAAATGAGGCCGGACGCGGTCATTTCCGCCGCCTCCGCCGCGCCGAAGTGCGGCGTGATGGCGTAGTCCGTGTCCTTGTAATGATCCGTTCCGAACGAAACGCCGACGGCGAAGATCGTCGCCTTCATGCCGTATTTCTGTAAGATCGGATAGGCCAGCGTGTAATTGCTCCTGTATCCGTCGTCAAAGGTAATGACGACCGGCTTCTCGGGAAGCGGCTCGCTGCGCAGGACATACGCCTGCAGCTCGTCGAACGAGACGCCGGTATACCCGGCCTCGGAAAGCGCCCGGATCTGCGCCTCAAACTGCTCCGGGGACACCATTTCGCTGTTCGTCACGTCCTCGGACAGATGGTGGTACATGAGGATGGGCACCTGCGTGTTGATCTCATCGGCCGAAAGCGCCGCCGGGGACAGGACGTTCAGGAAATAATCCTCCGGGGTGTCGGCGGTCACATAGGTTCCGAAATCGTCCGGGATCCAGAGATCTGTGCGGCCTGTCATGCGGGCGCAGATCATCTCGCCGACGTTGTTGCGGAAGTGCGTGCCGTCGTAGAAATAGCGCATCTCGCAGCTGACGCTGCTGGACGAAAAATCCCAGAACGGCGTGACCTGTGCCAGCGAGCGGTAAAACTGCGCGACGGTTTCCGGTTCATAATTTTTCAGATACTCAGCATATACCGGCCCGGCCGCGACGGTGAGGTTCACACCCGCTTCCTCGCACAGGGTCTTGATCGCCGCGACGCTCTGCATACACTGCTCCGTGTACGGAAGCGAGAGCGTCTGGTGCGGATAGTCGGCGAAGACGGGGTAGCTTTCGAGATAACGCTCCTCGCTGCCGATCGGCTCTGCGTCGCGCACACGCTTGTCATAGCAGCCTGTCCGCTCGTCAAACACGTCGAACGTCTGCGGCAGAATGGTGTCCGTGCGCAGCGCGTTCAGCTTGGCCAGCGCATAGCGCGGGTCGGCGAAGAGATAGCGCGTGTAATAGGACAGCACGGACGTGTCCGGGTCCTCCTTATAGTGGAGGTTCTTCGTCAGCCGGTCGGATTCCTCGTCGTAGGTCAGGCCGTTGTCGAGATAGACGTTCAGAATGAGGGTTTTGACCTCGTAATGCTCCACCAGATATTGCGCGATCTTTTCGCAGTCGCGCATATCCGCGCCGTACATGATGAGATTGTAAAAGCTTGCGTCATACGCCTCGTTGAACGCGTCTACCGGGAACGAGCTGGTGGACGAGCAGCCGAGAATATAGGAATCGTATTCGTCGTGGTGCTGTTCGAGATAGCTGAACTTTGCCACGCGCGGGTTATTCGTCTCGTCGTAGGAGAACCAGGACAGCAGCCTGTCCCCGAACGCGCCGAAGGGGTCGACGGCAAGATTCAGCCCCGCCAGCAGCGCGGCCAGCACAAGGACGGTCACGAGAAAGACCAGCACCCATTTTTTTGAACTCATTCGATCACCGCCTCAGAACTGCGTATAGATAAAGCCCGACGGGATAAACCCGGCTCGGAACACGCCGAGCAGCAGCACGGCCAGCAGCAGCGCCGTCACGGCAAGCCACTGCACAAAGCCAGGTCTCTTTTCCAGCGCGACCCGGATCTGCACGCCGCGCTCCTGCAAGCACTCAAGCGTCAGCAAAACGGCCAGGCCCAGCGCGATCACAAGAAAATCCGTCTTTGCAAGGCCGAACGACAAAAGCGTCCCGTCGAGCAGCTGCGACGGCTGCGGATGCAGCACGGTCGTCTTCAAGAATCGGAACACGCAGCTCAGGCGCGGCGAACGCGTGAAATACCGCCCGATGAACACCAGCAGCATCGTGCGCAGCGTCATGAACACGCGCCATGCGGCGGATTTATCGTTGATGTGCAGCGCCGATTTCCAGCGCAGGAACGTCCGTTCCAGAAGAAGCGAGGCCGTAATGAGCACGCCGTTCCACAGGCCGAAGGCAATATAGCGGAAGTTCGCTCCGTGCCAGATGCCGATGATGAGATAGACGATGAACGTCGCGAGCGACGTGGCAAAGATCTTGCCGCCCGTGCCTCTGATGTGCGTGCGGGCCCAGCGGGAGAGTCTGCCGAAGGCTTTCGACAGCGACAGCGGGTAAAACACATAGTCGCGCATCCACGCGCCGAGCGTGATGTGCCAGCGCCGCCAGTATTCCGTCAGGGACATTGCGAAGATCGGGCGGCGGAAATTCTCGGCCATGTCGATGCCGAACATCCGCGCGGCGCCGCGCGTAATATCGATGCCGCCGGAAAAATCGCAGTAGAGCTGAATGCAGTAGAACAGAATGCCGCTGGCAATGACCGCGCCGCCGTAGGGGCAGTTTTCCGTGATGACAGCGTTTACAAGCACGGCGGCCCGGTCGGCGATCACGAGCTTTTTGAAATAGCCCCAGAGGCACAGCTGGATGCCGAATTTGAGATCGCGCCAGTCCAGACTGCGCTCTGCTAAAAGCTGCGGGGCAAGCTGGTCGTACCGGCTGATCGGCCCCTGCACCATCTGCGGGAAGAACGAGACGAACAGGCCGTATTTCAGCGGGTTTTTCTGCGCGGGGAGCTTTCCGCGGTAAACGTCGATGACATAGCCCACGCTCTGGAAGATGAAATACGACAGGCCCAGCGGCACGACGAAATCCCACCGGGGAAGCTTGTCCCCGAGGGCGGACGGCAGCGCGGAGGCCGTGAAGTTCCAGTATTTCATGAGATATAACAGCCCGAAGCAGAGAACCAGACACGCTGCGCAGATGCGCTTCTTCGCGCGGCGCACGGCAGTCTTCGCAGCCTTATCGGGCGCGGGGCGTGCGTTCTGCTTTTCAAGCAGCAGTCCCGCCAGCCACGTGAGTCCCGCGACCAGCACGAGCCAGACGGCGCTTTTGACGCCGCCAACCAGGTAAAAGACCATGCTTGCCAGCAGCAGCACGACCCACTGCGCCCGCTTCGGAACCAGATAATACAGCACGACGCCTGCCGTGACGAGCCCCACAAAGGGCAGGGAGGCAAAGGACATCTCAGCTCTGACGGCTCTCGATGAGCTCTTCGATGGCTTCGACGCTGTTGAAGTTCTCCGGCGTCAGATCGTCCACGCCAAGCTCCACGTCGAACGCCTCCATCAGCTCCGTCACGACCGCGACGATATCCAGCGAGTCGATCAGGCCGTCGTCGATGAGGGCTTTTTCGTTCTCAAAGTCAATGCCCGGACAAATCTCCGTCAGGATCTCAATGATCTGCTTTCTCATAGTGTCAAAACTCCTTTATCTATCCCAGCCTCAGCACAACGGACTGCCATCCGTCCGGCTGAAACTGATTTTTTTCATAGAAATGCTCGGCAGGGGCGTTCCCAACCCTTGCCCAGACGGCGCATTTCTGCCCGCCGGTCTTCGCCTCCAGCAGCCGCAGCAGCCGCCCGGCGTATCCATGCCCCCGGCAGTCCGCACGGACGGCCAGATGGCGGATCTCGCACTGCGCCCGCCCGGGCGCGTAGTGCAGCAAGCCAGAAATGCCGTCCGCATCCGAAAGGCACAGAACCTGTCCGGCGCCGATCGCCTGTCGGAGTTCCTCGTCCGGCGGGATGCAGCCCGTCAGCGGGTCGAACTGTTCAAGTAAAAACGCCCGCACAGCCTCAAAAGAAGCCTCCGTCGGAGCTTCCGCGTTATTTGGAGCCGGAACCGCCGCCCGTGTGCGCCGCAGACGGCGAAAGCACTCCGCAAAACCGAGCGCACACAGTGCGTCCTGCGCCCGACGCATGGCAGCTTGATCCTTTTCCCGGCAGGCCAGCTCCGTGACGAGCGGGACAGCCGTCTCCGGCAGGAAAAGCCTCGCGCCGGGGTGCAGATAGAAGTTCAGGAGCCGGTATCCGGCCCGCTGCCGCAGCAGCAGCAGAAAGCCGTCCCCTTCCTCGTAAAAAAGCCCGGCATCGATTTCGCGCTGGTAGTCTGCCGGGGATAAAAAGCAGTTGGTCACCACGCCGCGCCGCAGCTGCGCGGACAGAAGCGGCGCAAGCGCCGCGCAGCTCTCAACTCTGCGCATGAAGGAAACGCTCCTTTAGCGCCGCGCGGTCGAGCTTGCCGTTCGCGTTGTGCGGCAGCGCGTCCAGCTTTTCATAGACGTTCGGCAGCATATATTTCGGCAGCGCCGTCCGCAGCGCCTTTGCAAGTGTATTGGTGTCCAGATTGCCCGCATAGACGCAGACGATCCTGTCGCGCATTGCGTCGTAGAAGCAGACGGCGTCGTGCAGGCCATCGACACTGTAGAGCGCCGTTTCAATTTCGCCCAGCTCAATGCGGTAGCCCATGTGCTTGATCTGCCCGTCGCGGCGGGCAAGAAAATAGAAATTCCCGTCCTCCCGCTGCACGGCCATATCGCCCGTGCGGTAGAGAATGTCGCGGTAATCGGGGCAGAGCGGGTTCTGGATAAAGGCGGAATTGGTCTTTTCTGCGTCGGCGAAATATCCCGCCGCAAGTCCGGAGCCGCGCACGCACAGCTCGCCCGTCTCGCCGGGGGCCGCCTCGGTCAGATCGTCCTTTAACAGCAGCAGCTGCATATTGCGGCAGGCTTTTCCGATGGGGACCGGCTCGTCGTCGCGGTACGTGCGCGTCAGGTGCAGCGCGGCGCAGTCGACGGTCGTCTCCGTCGGGCCGTACATATTATAAAGCTCCGCCTCCGGGATCGCGCGCTTCCACATATTCACGTACCGCGCCTGCAGCGCCTCGCCGCCGACGACGATCTTCCGCAGCGCGTGCGGGACGCACTTTTCAAGCGCGCCGGAGCTTGCCGCCAGATGGAACGCGGACGTCGCCCAGTTCACGGCGGTCACGCCGTGCTGGTCGAGCGCCTGCAGCAAAAACAGCGGCAGCGCGAAGAATTTTTTCTCCAGAATCACGCACGCCGCGCCGAGCTTCAGCGTCTGGTACAGATCCTTGCAGGAGGTGTCAAAGTAAAACGGCGACTGATTGCCGAAGACCTCATGCTCCGTATAGCCGCAGAAGTCCGTCAGCCAGTCGGTAAAATCCAGAATGGCGCGGTGGGAGATGACGATGCCCTTCGGCGTGCCGGTCGAGCCGGAGGTGAAGAGCAGGTACACGGGATCCAGATCAATGATCTGCTCGCGCCGGGCCTGCAGAAGCGCATTGTCCGGGGCGGTCTTCTCCGCCTCCTCCAGACACACGAGCGGCGCGCAGTCCGCAAGCCGCTCCGCCTGCGGGCGGCACGCTTCCGGGAAGACGATCGCGCGGGCGTGCACCTGCGCGAGAATGCGGCGCATCCGCGCCTCCGGCATCTGCTCGTCGATGGGAACGTAATAATTCCCGCTCTGCAAAACGCCCTGCAGCGCCGCGACGCTCTGCACTGTCCGCCCCGTGAGCACGGCCACGGGCGCGTTTTTGCAGCCCGGAAGCCCGGCCAGAACGGTTCCCAGTGCCCGTGCGTCCTGCAGCAGCTGCCCGAAGGTCAGACTGCCGGAGGCGTCGGAAAAGGCGACCTTGTCCGGGACGCGGGCGGCGGTGCGCTCTAGATATTCAGCGGCGTTTGTCATCGGCATGGACGCATCCTCCTTCAGCTCGGCTTCACACACTTTTGAGAATTTTACCACATACGCACGCAAATGTAAAGGCGGAACGCGCCGCGCATTTTTTCGCCCGCGGCGGTTGAGTCCAGGCTGCTTTCATGGTAAAATAACAAAAAACACAGGAGGACAGACCTATGTATGATGTGATCGCGCTGGGCGAGCTGCTTGTCGATCTTGCGGAACGCGCGAAGGACGAAAACGGCTACCCCACTCTTGCCGCCAACCCCGGCGGCGCGCCCGGCAATTTTCTTGCCGCGCTGAGCGCGTATGGAAAGAAGACCGCGTTTCTCGCCAAGGTCGGCGACGACACCTTTGGCCATCTGCTGACCGGCACGATGCGCCGCGCCGGGATCGACACGCGCGGCATTCTGATCAGCCCCGATACATTCACGACGCTTGCGTTCGTGACCTTTGACGCACACGGCGACCGTTCGTTCGCCTTCGCGCGCAAGCCCGGCGCGGACACGCAGCTGCGCTGGGAGGAGATCGACCCGGCCATGCTGGCAGAAAGCCGCGTGTTCCACTTCGGCTCGCTCAGCTGCACGGACGAGCCTGCCCGCACGGCCACGCAGAAGGCCGCGGCCTATGCCCGCGCGCACGGCAGGCTCGTCACCTACGACCCCAATTACCGCGCCCCGCTGTGGAAAACAGAGCAGGAGGCAAGGGAACAGATCCTCTGGGGCCTTTCGCAGGCGGATATCGTCAAGATCAGCGATGAGGAGACGCAGTTCCTCTGGGACTGCAGCCCGGAGGAGGGCGCGGAGCGCGTGCTGGCGCTGGGCGCGAAGCTCGTCATGGTCACGCTGGGGCCGAAGGGGTGTCTGCTGAAAAATAAGCAGGCAGACTTCTCCTGCGGCTGCCCGAAGGTGCAGCCCATTGACACGACCGGCGCAGGCGATATCTTTGGCGGCAGCGCCGTATCGCGCTTTTTGGAGCTTGGGAAAGCGCCGGAGGCGCTGACGCGGGACGATCTTGCCTATATGGCCCGCTACGCGGCAGCCGCAGCAAGCCTCTCCACCGAAGCTTCCGGCGCCATCCCGTCCATCCCGAAAAAGGAAGCCGTCCTGCAAAAGATGCAGGAGGCATATTGCGTGCAGGCGGACGCACACCGATAACGATCCGACGTTTTGACGCAGAAAGCGGCATTCCCGGCCCGGGAATGCCGCTTCTGTTTTGCCGCTTACGCTTTTTTCTTCGGCCCCATGATCTCGGCGCTCAGGAGGGCGACGAGGGGGACGGTCAGGATAATGCCGATGGTGCCGGCCACGCCGCGAATGATCTCGATGGCGATGGAATCGGCGTTGAAGATCTGGATCATGGGATAATCAAAGATCTGGAACAGCAGGAGCGTATTGAGGCTCGAACCGGCGAAGGCAAGGATGAGCGTATTCGCCATGGTGCCCATGGCGTCCTGGCCGATGTTCATGCCGGAGCGGAACAGGGCCTTGCGCGGCAGGTCGGGGTTCAGCTCGCGCAGCTCCCAGCAGGCGGAGGAAATGGACATGGCCACGTCCATGACCGCGCCGAGCGAGGCGATGAGAATGCCGCTGACGAACAGACCGCTGATCTTCAGTCCCCGGTCGGACGCGCGCAAAACCAGTTCCTCCGCCTCCGGCAGGTTGAAGCCGTTGAGCGGCGAGATCGACCCGCACAGGGCGGCGAAAATGCCGGCCACCGCCACGCCGCCGATGCAGCCGAGCGTGGCGCAGAGCGTCTTGCGGCTGAAGCCGTTCAGGAACAGGAGGGAGGCTGCCGTCGTCAGCGCGACAAGCACGACCGTGACCACGACCGGCTGCGCGCCGCGCAGAATCATGGGCACCTGAATGAACCAGACGCACGCAAGCGTATACAAAAGCCCCAGCAGGGCCGTGAGGCCCTTTTTCCGGCCGATCAGCAGGAGCAGCGCCGCAAACACGGCAAGCAGGCCGATCAGCACCGGCGCGCGGTTATAATTCGGAATGGATATGATATACGGCGCGCCCTCGTCGTCCAGATCGAGGCGGACGACGATCTTTGTGCCGATCTTCGCGTCGACGTTGGTATAGATGGTCAGATAGTTGATCGCCTCAAGCGTTTCGCCCTTCCACGGGCCGTTCAGGATCTCGACCTCGAGATACTGCTGGCCGATGCGGCGGCCCTCCGTCCAGTCCTGGGTCTCCGCGTTGTCGTCCAGAATGTCCGTGACGCGCGCAACGGCGAAAAACCGCTTGCGAGCGGCAGTCGCCTCGCGGTCAGGCTCCGTGTATTCCAGAACCAGCGCCCACGCGATGATCAGCACGAACAGCAGCGCGCTCACGCCGATCTCCAGCCAGCGCTTGCGCGTCAGCTTGCATTGTAAGTTTTTCATGGATTCTCCTTCAGGATGCGCAGTTTTTGAATGATGGGGGACTGCCCCGCCGGAAGACCCGGCGGGGCAGCTTTGTACTGTTGGGGAACTCAGCGCTCGAGATACCGGTGGATGATCGCCGCGACCTGTGCGCGGGTCGCCTGCGCCTTCGGCACAAGGTTGCTGCCGGAGCCGTTGATCAGACCCTGGCCGACCGCCCAGTTCATCGCCTGAATGGCGTAGGCGGAGAGCTGCGCCGTGTCGGCAAAGCTGCCGAGATTTTCCTCGAGCGTCACAGCCGTCATGCCGCCGTAGACTGCGTAGCGGTACAGGATCGCCGCAAGCTGCTCACGGGTCACGGGGTCGTTCGGGCCAAAGAGGCTGTCGCCGTAGCCGTTGACAATGCCGTTGGCCGCCGCCCATGCGACCGCCTTGGCAAACCACTTGCCGGCAGCCACATCCGTAAAGTCGGACGAGCCGGAAACGGACGGGCTGCCCGCCATGCGGTAGAGGATGGTGACGATCATGGCGCGGGTCAGCGGTGCGTTGGGAGAGAAGCGATCGGCGCCCGTGCCGTCCATGATGCCCTTCTCGTAGACATAGCGGACATCGTTATAGAACCAGTCGCTGCCGGACACATCGGCAAACGGGAGCCCTACCGGGGCAGCGGGCCTGGCCGGGGTGACCGGGGTGCCGGGGGTGACGGGCGGAGGCGGCAGGACAGTCTTATGCCAACGTGCATAGAAGGTCTTTTCGCCGGTTTCCGTCGCCTCGATCTGCCTGACCTGCACGCCGCCGATGTAGGCGGTGAACCAGCCGAGGAAGGTGTAGCCGGGCTTGGTCACATTGGTCGGCAGAACGGTCACAGTGCCCTTGGTGTAGGTCGTCGGGTATTCACCGTTGATCGTGCCGCCATCGGTGACGTAGGTGATGCTCCACGTCTCGACCGGCGTCTCGCCTGCGGTGCAGACGACATCAGCGCGGTTGCGGATACGGATACGCGGATAGACGGGCGTGCCGTCCGAGAGGACGAAGGTGTTGTCATAGGAGGCAAGGCCAACCGCCTCGACCAGATTGCCGACAACTGCGTTCTCAACTTCCGTGTCCTTCGTGATGTAGCCGTCGATGAAGACGCGTGCTTCGTTGCCAGCTGCATCCTTGACCATGATGGTCTGGATCTTGCCTTCAGCCTCTTCCACTCTGGTGATCGTGCCCTTGATCTTGACGAGGCTGCCGAGGACGGAGCCGTCGTTGATCTGCGCGGCGGTGACTTCCACGGGAGCCGGAGCCTCCGCGTCCGCAATCTTTTCGATCTTCGTCACAGCCAGCTGACGCTCGCCCTGATAGGAGGACGTCGTGCCGGTGACGCGGACCTTATCGCCGATCTTAAAGTTGCCTGCGACCGGGAAGGCGTTGATACCGGCGGTATCGTCCTGCACATAGATGCAGTCGAAGAACGCGGTATCCTTGTCATAGCCGGAGGCGTTGGAGGTCACGATGCCCTCCACGGTGAACTTGACGCCTTCGTCTTTCTCTGCCTGCACATCCGCGATCTTGGTGATCTCGGTCTGGTTGAGCATGGAGACGAGATTCTGGCAGATCTTGTAGTTGGAGTAGTTCTTCTCCGCGCCGCTGTCGGAGACCTGGTACTGCACCTCGAAGTTCGACATGAAGGCTGCGCCGGAGACGATGATGAGGCCCTTGCCCTCGATCTGCTCGGACGCCATGACCATCAGGCGGTCATCGTTTTCCGCGAAGGTGTACTTCGGGGTAGCTGCGCCGCCGAGGCCGTCGTTGTCAACGTCCACGGAGTAGGTCGTTGCATGGCCGTAGACTGCCGGGCTGACCGTTGCGGGCAGCGTAGAGGTTGCATTGCCGCTTGCGTCAACTGCGTAGATGGACGCGCCGCCGTAGTGGCTGAAGCGTTCGGTGTAGAGCTTGTCATACGGATGCTCTGCATCGAATTCCACGCCGTTCAGAAGCGGGTTCTCCATGTTGTAGGTCGAGAAGTAGAGTCTCCACTTGTCGACGCCGTCGGCTGCGGAGCGGACATCGTCATACGTTGCGTCGTCAGAGATACGGAGGCTGGAGCCGAGTTTGGCAAGAACCTCGTTCTGCGTCGCGGCCATGTGCTTGATGTCCGGGTTGCTCTGGATGACGTCGTAATTCTCGTAGTTGTCGGACCAACCGGCGAGGATCACCATACCGCCATTGTCGTTGAACGTCTTGAGGGCGTTCAGCTCGGCCTCGGAATAGGTCTTGGGATCCTTCTGGGCCGCTTCCAGACGGCGGGACGGGGCCGTCAGGATGATGGCCTTGTACTTGGAGTTGCCGCAGGCCGCGATAAGCTCCTCGCTGGTCTTCAGCATGACCGTGCGCACGGAATATTCCGCGGCCAGCTCGCCGAAGTTGCCCATGGAGTCCTTATAGTTGCCTGCAACGTATTCGTTGTAGTGTGAGGCGTCAATGCCGATGTAGACAAGCTTGCTTGCGTCAAGCACATCGAGCGTGACGTCCTTGGTGAACGTGTACTCCTTGCCGTCCTGCTCGATCACAGCCGTGATCCGGACGGTCATGATGCGGGCCTTTGTCGGGGTATACTTGAATTCCACATCCTGCGTGCTGCTTGCAGCCAGCGCGATGGGATCCGTCACGGTGCCGATGGTTTCGCCGCCGATGGCATAGGTGATGGACTTGATGGTAGCGGGCTTTGCCTCACTGTTGAAGAACGTGGTGGTGATGGTCAGCTCTTCGTCGGTGACCGGGGTAGACGTGCCGCATTCAGCCTTGGAAATGCCAAGCTTGAGCGATTCGCCGACCCAGACGGGAGCGGTCACGGCCAGATCGCCGTCGCCCTCGGTGACGCGGACGAAGTAATAGGTGTACTCAGGCGCCAGTTCCACGCTGACGGAGCCCTTGGCGAGATCCGCAGCACTGTTCCATGTATAGGCGACCTTGCCGGAGTTGACGACCAGCTCGACCTTGGCGATGGAATCGGTGCGGTCGGGATCGTTGAAGGAGATCTCGAAGTTCAGCTTCTCAGGAACGTCGATGATGGAGCCCATCATGTTGCCGTTGACCGTGTAGTCCAGATCGAGGTTCTTGTCCTCGGTGGCGTACATACGGCGTGCTCTGAGCGCTGCATAGATGCCGTCTTCGGTAAAGTCGTCGGTCAGGATGACGTCGCGGGCGTCGTTGGCGTTGCCCCAGCGGCCCTTGTGGTTATCCTGGTTGTTGGTCGGGGCGACGTGCCAGCCCTTGTCGAGCGCCATGATGTACTGCTCGTAGCTGGGATAATAGCCGCCTGCGCCGATCTGGCCTTCGCCGTTGCCGACTTCGACCATGTACATACGGGTGTCAACGACCGCATCCCAATAACCGAAGTCAATGAAGTTGCCGAACGTCGTGCCCGGATGGTTGAACTGGCTGATGGAGTTGGCGCCCTCTTTCTGGGACAGGAGCTTGTAGTAGGCCTGCAGGCCTGCATCCTTGGTCTTGTTGTTGAGCGTCGTGTTGTTGCGGGAGACGATGCCGGGGGTGTTGAAGGTGTTGATATGGCCGGGACCGCCGGACCACGTCATTTCAAAGCCCGCAATGGCGACCATTTTGCCCGCGTTGGCCGCGTTGAAGGCTGCGACAGTGTTCTTGTAGGTCGCCCAGCTGTGGCTGGGATCGGAATCATTGACAAGAGACATGTCATACAGAGCCGCTTCGACGTTGGGGTTATTCTTGCTGTCAAAGTAGTTGGAATGGTCGGTGAATGCGACGAAGTCAACGTTCGCATTGTCAGGCAGCGCCTTGACATACGCCAGTGCGCTGTCCAGCGAGCCTGCGCCGTCGGAATACTGCGTGTGGGAGTGCAGCTGGCCGAAGTAGCGCTGGAAGGTCGCCTCGCCGATGGTGAAGGACCAGGTCTTGCTGGTTTCCTTTTCATCCGCACGCTTGACCGTCACAGTTACCATGACCTTGCCGTCCGCCATATCGGCAGCCGGGGTGTAGGTGACCTTGCCGTTCGCGTAGACAGCATCGACCTTTTCGCTGTTGACAGTCATCGTTACGCTGGCGCTCTCGCCAGCGTTCACGATCTCCGCGGAGATCGTCGGCTTTTTGTTCTCGCCGGTCTGCGCGCCCTGCGCGGGCGTTACGTTGGAGATCACGGGCTCGTCGAGCACGGGGATCTCGGCAGACTGTGTAAACGCCACGCCCTTATTATCTTCGCCGGAGACAGTCACGACGAGCTTCTCGCCCGTCACATCCGCTGTGGGGATGGTAACGGTATAGCCGGTCTCCGTCTCCGTGTAGTCCAGCTGTTTCTCACCCAGCTTGACGGACAGGGTCTTAACGCCGAATACCGCGTCAACGGCAAAGTTCAGCGTATAGGGTTGTCCGACATATGCCGCAAGGATCGTGCCAAAATCGACCGCAGGCGCGTTGACGATGCCGTCGGTCACCTTCACGCCGTCCGCCACGGGATAGAAGAAGAAGGAGTAGATCGTATAGTCAAGATCGCCGGTCGAGCTGTACATGCTATAGGTCTGGAATACATCGGAGAAATACTCCAGCCACTGGCTGTGGCCACTGTACTTCGCCGTGCGGCTCTCCAGCTCATAGCCGCCCACGCCGCCGGAGCAGGTGCGGACGAGCCAGTCGGCGTCATTTTCCGTAACGCCCTCTTCGGTGAAGTCCTTGCTGTAGAATGCATTCCTGCCGGTGCCGTTGGAGCAGAGGTAGCCATAGGCTTCGCTCTTGAAGCGGAGGTATTCGCCATTCTGCTCGACGGTGAACACGACAGCGCCGTTCGCCGGGGTGGCCTTGCCGTCCTTGACTTCGGTGTCGGCCTTATCAATGGACTTCGAATCGTTCTCCGCCGCCAGGACTGCCTGTGCGTTCTGGTTGTAGATCACGAACTTGTCGCCGGGCTTGGGCAGATCGCCGGAAGGCTCGTCGGAGCCGCCGTCGTCCACGACCAGATAGAACTGCTGGGCAAACAGCGCCTCATCGCTGATTCTGCTGTAGCTGCTCCAGTTGTTCTTCTCGGCGTACCACTCCAGATAGTTGCCGCGTGCGGCGTTCTGGATATAGAAGCAGTTTTCGGTCTTCGCAGCCGTGACGTTCCATGTGGTGTTCACATCGTCCAGCGGCGTGCTGCCGTAGCTTGCGCCCATGGAAAGCTTCTTGCCGTCCTTGGTGGAGAACGTGTAAGAACCGTCCGCGTTGACGCCGACCGTCCAGACGTCGGCCTCGGTGTAGCCGGTCAGCGTGCCGTTCGTCAGCGTCACGTCCGTACCCTTGTTATAGAAGCCGGTATATTCGGTGGACAGGGCCTTCATGTTGGCCGGGTTGTAGATGACGATCTGCTCGCCGTCCTTGAACAGGCTCTGAACCGGTTCTTCGGCCTTGACGGTGTAGGCGAATTTCACTTCGTCGCTGTCGTCCATGCCTTCCTTCGTGGCCTTGACGGTGAAGGTGACAGCTTCCGTTACCTCAACGGGTTCGGTATACTCGATATACTCGCCCGTGGTCTTGTAGAGGATCGTTGCGTCTGCCGTCGTGCAGGAGAACGTGACCTTTGTGCCCTTGTCTACTTTGCCCGCAGCCGGGGTAGCAGTCGGGGGTGCGACCTTCTCCTTGGCTGCGTCGAGCTTGTAGAGCGTAAACTCATGCGGATAGCCGCCGTTTACAGTTGAGTTCTTATACGCTCTGAACTTATTTCCGTTTCCCTTGTTACTGGCGAGCGTGACAGTATCGTCACCCGTTCCGGCAAAGGTAAATTTGCCGCTGGCAAAGCTGGCTGCCCATTTATAGCTGCCAGACTGGATGCCGTTCGTGTTGCCGCCCTTCGGCGCAATCGAAGTTCCCTTCGCGTCCGTCATAACGACGCCGTCCGTATCGACGGTCAGCGTCCAGACGCCTGCAGTCGGATTTTCGATCTTACCGTCGACAACGCTGGGCTGTGTTGCAAGAACCCAGCCGTTGTCAAAATAATCCGGCGCATAATCCGTATCTGTCACAAGTACATACTTGCCGGTCGTCAGTTCGGCTGCACTTGTGACCTTGGTGTAGGTCTGCGTTGTCTCCTCCGCCATGGCGACCGGCATGACCGAAAGGACCATGACGACGGCCAGCAGCAGCGCGAGACAGCGCGTTGTGCGTTTTCTCATGCTAGTTTTCCTCCTGATTTCTTTACAAAATCTGAATGTTCGTGTTGTGCGCGGGACGCCCCACGCGAAGCACCTCGCTTGAACCCTCCTTCTGCGGATTGATACAGACACGAAAGCGGCTGCCGGTCAAGGGAGCCGCAGTCGCAGAGTTCTGTATTTCATAGTATAGCAGTTTCACCCGTTAAAATCCAGTGCCTTTACGGAGATTTTACCGATTTTACGTAAATTTTACCGGGGGATTTTTTGTGGATTTTGTCTATATAATCCCTGACCGGCAGACAAAGCCCGCCCGGCAGTCCCCGCCGGACGGGCAGGAACGCTGTCCGGGAAGCCGGCTGATGCTGCGGATCCGGGCGCCGCGGCTGATAAAACTGCCCCGCCGGGGCATTCATACATAAGATATGAATTGTTCACAAATAATTTAAGTC
>ENA-UEPJ01002972-UEPJ01002972.1-human-gut-metagenome-genome-assembly--contig:-NODE-2972-length-16137-cov-26.376152_pt1 | contig 16137 bp, 20 predicted proteins | sample MGYA00242890_ERZ507896 | MGnify/ENA primary metagenome ERZ507896 (study PRJEB26167, sample SAMN06115508) | human gut metagenome | host: Homo sapiens | place: China:Qinghai | collected 2015-08-20... | reverse complement strand
TGCGAATATTTCTGCGAATATTTCTGCGAATATTTCTGCGAATATTTCTGCGAATATTTCTGCGAATATTTCTGCGAATATTTCTGCGAATATTTCTAAAGCATTTAATAGCACACTGAATACTGCATATTCTATACTCCATACTCTTAATTATATTTAAATTGCTCTATTCTGCATTAATTATACTGAATATAACATTGATACAATTGCAAATATTAAGAGTTTTGCGAATACTCATTCTGATTCTAATTCAAATCATATTGCTATTCGGATTCGATGTCTTGCAAGTATTTGAATTAATTTTGAATCTAGTGCTAACGCTTTGAGTCTTTTAACTGCATATACTCTAATGCTTACTCTAAATTCTTTAAAGATTCAGGTTCGCATTTTGAAGCATTTTGCATTGTTTCTAGTATTTCGCATATAAATTCTAGGTTTTTAATTGCATCTTTTCTACGGCAAATTCAAAGTCTTTTGCATATTGTATTGCTCTGAATTTAGCATTCTACATTTAATTTGCAAATAGTGCTAATACTTTGCAGATTTTAATTGCATACATTCTAATGCTAATTCAAAACTTTTTACGATTTTCGATTTTCAGGTTGAAATATTCTGATTTTAATTTGCAATTACTACTGATATTCTGCATATAAATTCAAAGCATTAAAGTGCATCTTTTCTACAGTTAATTCAAAACTTTTTACAACTCTCGATATTCGGTGTTCAATATTTTGATTTTAATTTGCAATTACTAGTGTAGTTTCGCAGATTCTATTTCTGTAAATTTAGATTCTAATTCAAAACTTTTTGCAGCTTTAGATTGTAGGCGTGAAATACTTTGAATTTAATTTGCAATATTTGAACGTCGGAGAGGCGCGTGAGAAGACGTTTTTGAAGACGGTATTGCGAATGGTTGTGGAGATGCTGCTACAAATCCCATTTCTACTCCTCATCCTCACTCTCAACCTCAAATCCAAACTGCCTACATTTCTCCCGTATCCACTCACTAATATTCGGTTCATTCTCCGCCCATTTCGCAGCTTTCTCTTGTAATTCAGCAAATAAATTCTGTCCTAACGCTTCAACTTCTTTAACATATTCCGGGTACATATACTTCTCCAATTTGTCTAATACATCATATACCTTCTGATATTTCTTAGACAATTTCGATTGATCTTCCAAATATCTGTAAATATATAGAAGCTTCGCAAAGTCTTCAAGTTTGAACAACGTCGATACTTCGTAAGCCACTTCCAGCGTCTCAACTGTCGGTATTGTTTCACGTGAAACATCAAGATGTTCTTCTGTTAATGCTAAGGCTTCAAGCTGTTTACAGCGTTTAAATTCAAGTATTTCTTTAGTAATATTATCAATGCTTCGAGCATATTCAGATTTACTTAAATCATCTTGCATATCAACAAGCTTAGCATCAATTATCTTAACATTACGCTTAAATTCTCTAATAGCATTATGAGCTAACTCGATGTCATTACTGCGTTTAATAATAGCATCATAGAAATTATCTTTAATAACCGGAGAACGATATGTACCTTTTGTACTTAGAGTAAGTGCAAATATATCCGGAAGTGTGACAATCTCCTTATAGTCTTCTCTATCTTTAAGAACGTAATCAAGACGATTAGCTTCAAGATATTGTGTTAAAAATTTACAACTCTGTGCATTTGAATTAGAGAATCTTATATTCACTTCATCAGTATTGATGTAAAGTAAATCATAAGAAATATCAATAGTTTGACCTTTATAAATAACGTGTAATTTCATGATCATTAGTCGGATTAATTAAGTAACAAAAAGAAGAGGCAGCACTGAGAGTATACTCAGCACCACCTCACGGAATTTACGCAGCTTCTTCTGCTTGTTCAGTAGCAACAGCTTCAACCGCTTTAGGCTTAACAACAGCTTCACGTTGCTTACGAGCTGTCTCGATGTTCTTGATGAAGCCGGAAACAATATCCGCACCAACACCAAGTTTACCGAATACACCGATAAGACCTAAGCTACCAACATTGTCAGCACCTGCAAAGCTGTTGAGTGTCTTTGTATGATACGTCCATTCCTTGGTATCAGGGTCGATATAACCGGTCTCACCTGCAATATTCTCATCAATGCTGAAGTTCACAACATTACCTGCGAATATAATCGCATTAAGACCGTATTTGTCATACTGATCATTAGTGATGTAAACATCAACAAGTGGAGCACCATTCAGAGGATCAACACGAACAATCCGACAATCATGCCGAAATTTACCTTCTTTAAAGTCGTCTTTGTTGATCTCTTTAATAGAGATAATTTCACCGATAACTGAACGTCTCACTGGATTCTTTAATTCATCTGCCATAACTTTAGAATTTAAAAGGTTAATAATAGGTATATCAATTATAATAGCAATTATTCAATATTACTATTAGTTTCTTCAATAAGCCATGTAAATAAAGATTTGATTTCTTTATCTATAAGATCGTAAATTTCATTTGTATCTGAAATCATAGTATTATTATCAATATTATCAATAACAGATTTAATAGCTTCAATTTTAGCATCACATATCATTTGTTTTGCAATATTATTTTTGAGAACATAGCTCATAATAATAAAATTCAAATTTTCATTCATAATCTCAATATTTAAATGTTAAACAATACAAGACGATCACCATGACCGCCAATTATAATAAGGGGTTTAGTCGTGTTGATTAGACGGAGTTTGTAGGGTCTAAAAAAAATAAGAGTAGCACTAATAGCACTACTCTTAACGCATTAAGATTCTAATTCATCTAATAATGCCTCAGTAAAAGGATTAATCTCGATAGAATCTTCACAATTAACTTCATAGTAATCACTCATAGCTTAATTGAATTTATCAGGTTTAATAATAGATAGCACAACAACTGCAATAATTGCACCAATAATGCAACCAATAAATACATCACCATCAATAACTGATGCAAACCAATCAGCTAAACTCTCAGCAGCTGATAATAAGAAGAGCACCACCAATATGATGATGCACTTCAATAACGTCTTTAATACTCTCATTTGTTTAACTCTTTTAATTCATTATACATATCCTTAATACCATGCTTAGCACAAGCAATCAACAAGTTAATATCATTAGTTTTAACAACATCAATCACTTGCTTGTGTGTAGTCGTATGAAACTTCACTTTTTCATTGATGTCCTCATCATCAATATACTGAGTAACATCAGCTATGCAATCTTTATAGACTACATCAATAATCTTACCAACAAGACCATCAATCTTATCAAAGATCTTCTTACCAATGAACAAGCGTTCAATAGTATTACCTTCTAGATCATTGCAATCAATCAGATAACGATCTTGATAATCCTCAGTGTCTTTAAGAACAGCAATTGCATTTAATACGATTGCACTCATCTTCTTAACTTCAGGAGCATTAATCATTGTATTCATAAGATAGATACGATTCACCTTAGGATCGTGAGGTTCAAAATTAATATTTATTTTAATTGAATCCATGCTATCAAACGGAGATAGTCGTGAGGTAATAGAAATTGTAACTGCAACATCTCTATGGAAAATTGCAGTTCCAATTCGGAAAATCATTCCTCATGAATCATCGACGGGGGTATTCCCCCAAGCATTACAAGGGGGTGCTGTCGTATAAGGAGGTCCCCGTAAATAGACTCTCACAATCGGTATAAAGTTAAGCAACAGAGTCACTAAAAGTCTTAGAATTAATAATTGTAATAATAATAGAAAATGTTTTAGAATTTGCAATAAAAGAATCATAAGAATAAGCCTATGCAATAAAAGCTTTAAAAGAGATAGAAAATTCTGCCCCGCTTATATTCAAAGTGCCTCATAATTTGCAATAGAAGATTAATAAAGATGGATCTGTGTAATAGAAATTACAGTATGAATTAAATTAATCCCCCGACACTATGCAGAATACTTTGAGTAATTGCAATATCAAAAGAATTAAAATAAACACTTAAATCATTCTATGTACAAATCCGAGTATTAGAATTTGTAATGTGAATTGAATAAGAAACCTTGATAATATTCAAAGTAATTTAAGTAATACCAAAAATATACTCAATACAATCTGCATTAGCTTTAAGATTAATTAGAGTAACATTAAGACAATCAGCATAAGCATTATCAAAATTCAGTGTATAATTTGCCAAAAATGTAAGCCAAAATGTGGTAACGTTGATTCTATTACAGATAATATTACAAGTAATATCAGAGTTACTCTAAGTAGTAATAGTATTAATACTACCGGTATTTATAATAACTTTGATGAGCCTTGCAATCCCCAGTAGGGAAATAGGTGTGGAAGGGAGCAACATTTTGCTATTACTCATGGTTATTCTAATATTACTAAAGATACTTCTACCACTGCAAAACTTATGAATCTTACTCATGCTTATTCAAAATACATTGAAGATGCTTATACTAACTCTGATAATACGGGTAATGATACGGATGTTCCGCGCGTCACCAGTCCTTCTTCCCTACTGGGGTCTGCTGATCGTTACAAAGCTCCTAGAGTTGGTAGTTGCAAAGCTATTCAAGATAGTATTGTCACTCTAAGTATTACAGATGCTTTTCGTAGCTTTGTTACATTTTGCATTGAGCGGGGTGGAACTCTTATATATACTCTAAGTTTACTTAATGTTACTCTAAGTATTACTAAAGATACTTAAAGGAACTTAGAAGGGCATATACTTACTAAAGGTAATACTATTATATTTAAAGCTATTTTAAGTAGCTTCGGGGTGCTTTGTAAAGGAGAGAAGAGGGAGGAAAAGAGAGGGAGAGAAAAGGGGAGAAAAGAGGGGGACTATAGGGGGTAATAAGAGGGGATATGAGTAGGTGAGTATTGGTGGGTGATAAGAGGTTTATTTGAATATAATTAAAATACATATTACGGACGGACGAATTTGAAGTAGTAATACTGTCATTGATATTACCTTTAGTAATCTTTATATATATCTTTATATATATCGCAAAATTCTGCATAGCGCACACGTGCGTGCGTGTATATAGACAAAGGTATGAATGTGGTAGTACTGCGAATGCTTTGCATATTGATTCGAAGCATTTAGAAGAACAAGGCACTGCGTGCGTGGCTGCAAATCCGGGTGAAGACGCTAGTACTATTGAGATTTCTATTGAATACTGCCTTTGAAACAGAAAAATATAAGGTTTAGAAAAAGATATTCAAGTAATCCCTTGTAATATCTAATTTATTCATATCTTTGTGAGTGACCTTTTACTCATAATGAAGTCGGGAGTACTGACTACTGCTGTAACTGAAGACATCGCTGCTATTGTTGGTACTCCCACTATTATTAATGGTAATTCTGTTACTCTCATTTTATACTTTGTTTCACATTGAGGACGTGTTGGATAAAGATTTTCCGTTTCTGTCATTTGCCCTTTTGAAGACCGTCCTCCTTTTAAACCTACTACTATGTACACTGTTACAGTTAGTGCTACGTTAATGTTGTATAATATTACCTTTTATACTGACGCAGGTCTTTGTAGAGGTTATGAGATTGTGCCTATTAACATTGATTATCTTATAAAGTAAATTATTTAAACTATGGATTCAATTCAAACTAAAATCGAAGCTATTAAAGCTGATAAGAATAATCTTAAAACAGCTTGTGTTGCGCCGGGTTCTCTTTGTAATATTAAGGTTGGCGAAGGTCGAGTTATTATTGCAAATCAATATAAGATGTCTCCGCTTGAAGTAACTGATGTTATGAAAGTCGATAGAGAAGTTCCTAAAGCTACGTATTGTATCGCCATTCCTGACAATGTTCTGCCGGATATGCTCGGACGTGAAGTTGTTCTTGATATGTCTTATGGTGGTAAAGGTGTACCTCTAAGTCATAAGATTAAAAATCTTGACAAAAAGCTTATTGATGTTCTTGGTGGTGATGATAACTTTAGAGTTGTCGAAAATCGTCCTGGTCTTAAAGATCGTAGTAAGCTTATTGTTGGTGAAGATGGTAAAGTTGAATTTTGGGAATGTAATCTTATTTCTCTTAATCAAATTGGTGGTGTGATTTATTAATCCAATTCTGTTATGGCTAAAGGTGCTAGGTTATTTCCTCTTCAAGTCACGAGACTTTATGAGAGAATGATTGCAGTTGTAGATCGTAAAAGAAAGGAACCTACTAAGATGTATTATAAGACCAAAAAAGGTCGTCATTTTATTGAACGTTATACTCCCGAACAGATTTGGTGTAGAGACTTTCTTACGTTTATTCGTAATAAAGAAGATTTTGAACGTTTTCTAAATGATATTGCAGATAGTCAGTGGATGTCTATTCTTACTGCAATGCAAGGTGTGGATAGAGAGATTGAAATACCTTCCTTTGGTAAACATTGGATTCATCCTGAAACTTACGATATTTATGCCGAATGTGGTTTTGATTTTAATAAGATGACTTCTTTACCATACGAATATATGAAAGAACGTCACAAAGCGTTCTATGAACGATTACGAAAGAAGCTATTCCTTAAACTTACTGATAAAGCAGCTTATGACGCAGATTATACCCAGAGACTTGCCGATCTTCTTCGACGAGGAAAAGCATAAATATACTGACGCTCTTGATAGAGAGTATATATCTACTACTACTATTATTGGTAAGTTTGTAGAACAAAAGGATTGGAAAGCTATTGCTGAAGCTTGTGCTAATATTGGTAGTCGTCCTGTTCCTCCTACTCATAGAAATTATAGTAAATATATTCGATATAGAGGTAAGACTGTTAAACAGATTCTTGCTGAATGGAAGATTGAAACTGAAAAGGCTTGTGCTAAGGGAACTGAAAAGCATAATTTCCTAGAACAATGCGTGAAAAGATGTAACAACTACTATTTAAATGCGAATGGTTTTATTGATGGTCGTATTTATACAGTAGATGATATTATAAGAACTCATAGTTATGGCAGACTCGATCTTGATTATTTTCGAGTTGTTGGTATTGCTGATAGGTATCCTCAAATTTACGAGTTTATTAAGGATATGACTTCTATGGGATTTGAGATCTATGCTGAGATTGGTGTTTATCATCCAGAATATTTGATTTCAGGTCTTGTTGATATTTTATTTGTTAAAGGGGATGAGTTCTTTATTCTTGATTGGAAAACTAATAAAGCACCTATTCGATTTGAAGGTGGATATTGGGCTAAGAAAGCAGATGGTACTATTGACTTAGATAAGTACATTGTTACTAATGAAACTATGTTGTTTCCTATAAATCATTTACAGGATTCTACTGGTATTCATTATTCTCTTCAATTAAGTATGTATGATTATCTGATTGAACAATGGGGGTTTAAATGCCTTGGTAATATGCTTTGTCATATTAGGACTATTGAGAATCCTTTGATTCCTGATGATATGCCACATGAAGAGGTTGTTACTTTTGTTGATATTAAATATCTTAAAGCTGAGGTTAAAGCCATTTGTGATTATAGACTTGCTCAATTAAATAAAGAACGTAAAGCTAATACCAATTTGTTTAACTATAATATCAAGTAAACTATGAGTGAATTAACGAATGCTTTAATTACTTATGATGACGTCATAGCTAAGACTAATATTGATGTTCTTCATAAGATTGCTAAAGTTCATGACTTTGCTATCTTTGATAAAGGTAACTACAATCTGAACATTTGGGGTATTAGATGTAACACTGCTGATACAGGTACATTTAATGATCTTCTTCTTGTATTCTACAAAGCTAATGATGCCAATCCTAAAATGAATGGTAAATGGACTTATGATTGGTTTTCAATAACTACTGATCCTTCTGATTTAAATCTGATTAAACCTATAAATTCTAAAGGTTGCGCTATTCTAAAAGAAGGTCAATTTAGAGGGGCATTTAAAGTTGGAAAGCATAAAGGTGATTACCCTGCGCTTGTTCAAGTTAAACCTCTTCCACTTTATCGTGACAATAATCGAGATAATAAACTTGATTTATCTGGTCGTATTAGTTACGAGATGGCTGGTATTAATATACATCGTGCTTCTAAGTGGAAAATTATTCGTACTATCGGTTTTTATTCTGCTGGTTGTCAAGTTTTTGAATCTGTTAGAGATTATGAAGATAAATTTATGCCATTGGTAAATAAGGCTAAAGATTTATATGGTAATTCTTTTACTTATACTCTTACTAATATTAAAGAGTTCAAATTATGAAAATAGATTTTAAAGGGGTGTTGATAGCACTCCTTTTTTTAGCTCTATGTTTTACTAATATTATTCAATGTAATGAAGAAGAACGAATACCGACAACCGATATTTCTTATCATACTTTGGATTCTCTTGGTAGGGTTATTTCTGCTTTGGAGAATTACGCTATAAAACAAGAACGTCTTATAGATAGTCTCAAAGCTAATACAAATAAAACTATAATTAAATATGAAACAGATATTAAGAACTTCTCTGATGTTTATGTTGTTTCTGATGATAGCATCGCTCGATATATACGGCAGAGAATTGAAAGTCTTTAAAGATACTGTTATTACATATACTCTTGAAGATAATCGTAAAATTGCAATTCTTCTTAAACAAGGTGAATATGATGCAGCTTTATGCAAATCTTTAAAGAGCATTATTGTTAAGCAAGATACTCTTATTGATGGTTTGAAACATACTCTTTATACTCTTACGAATCAAGCGAACGTTTATAAGCAATCTATTGTTGAACTAGAAAAGAGTAATAAAGATATGATTAAAGATCTTAAGAAGTATATGCATCGTTCTGCTAAGTGGTCTAAGATCGGTGGTGTTTCTATTGGTCTTAATGTTATGTTTCTAACTTTATTGATTCTAATATGAAAATAGTTTTTCTTAATCCTTTTCTTCCTACTGATTTAAATGAGAAAGTAACATCTGTCAGTTTTAAGATTGGCTCTTTTGATTATATAGCTAAACACGCTGATGTCAAAACTACTGAAATTGATTTTGATAAACGTATCATACAAATCAATGATGCTTTAGATTCAACTGCATCTCTTAGAGAACTTGTTAGAGCATTCTTTATTATTGTTGCTTATGAGCTTAATTTAAATGCCGAATTTCCAAATAGCAAAAAAGCTCATCTTGATGATATTGCAATGGCTCATTTGAGTTTCTTATTTACTCATTGGTGGGATGATTCTACTTTTGATTGGGAATATAATACTGATTATCCTAAGAGTTTTAAGGTTGGTTCAGTTATCTATAGAGTCTATAATATGACTGAGGTTTCTTATCAATCTACTCAAGGAATACAATATGGAGTTTCTGATCACGTTCTTGGTTTAATCTATATTATCCTTAGAGATAGAAGTAAAGATATTCCTAGTTCTATAAGAACTCAAACTTTTTGGCATGAGTATGTTCACTGTTTATTCGTTCAAGCTAATGAAGATTATGCGAATGATATTGAATATGTTGTAGATGCTTATGCTACTCAAATTTGTGAATTTATGAGACAATTTTCAAAAATTAAAAATTAACATATAATTATGAATAAAGCTTTTATAACAGTTACTCCAGATACAGGTCAAAATAATGGAACTTTATCTGTTAATGCTGATAAAAATGAGAATTATGTTAGTAGACATGCTACATTTAAGGTTGAGGGGGGGGGTATTACTAAATCTGTATCAATAGAACAAGATCCTAATCCTTATATTTATATTGATTGTGGATATATATTTTCTAATGCTAATATACAAGAACCTTATAGATTAACTCATGATAATGGTATTACATATTTGATGTTTAATGTAAAATTTGCTGATTTTATATTAAGCTCAAGGCATCTATTTATTATTAAAAATGTAGCTAGGTTACAAGTTGAATTTAATAATCCTGTGATTAGTTCTATACAGCTTGCTTCTATGGGCCAGTCTTTAGGTGTTATAGCTTTAAATGGATTTACTACAGAGGTTGTTCCTAATTCTGAAAATGAAGGTACAGTATTATCTATTATAGATATAACTACTGCTAAGCTTAATGAAATTGTTGCAAAGATAAATTCTGCGCGTGATGCTTCTACTACTGGAGGTTTAGTGATATATATATTTATTAAAACAACTGGTACACGAGAGAATTTAGTTATAGAGATTAATGTAATTTAATATTATATGAAAAAATCTTTTATTACTGTAAGTCCTGATTCGGGGCAAAATGATAATATATTAAATGTTGTTTGTGATAAAACAATTTTATCTACGAAAAGAACAGAAGTTCTAAATGTTGCTGGGGGGGGGGATATCTAAAACTATAGATATTTTTCAATCAGGTATATTATATCCTATTATTGATTTAGGATTTATTATTGATGGTACTATTAATGGAATGGATTTTGAAAAAAGATATACTGAATCTTCTAAAACTTTAGAAGCTGTATTTAATTATCCTAAGACTGCATTACTTTCATCTAATTATACTTATTTTGGTGTTTTTAATTTAGGTGCATTTAGACCGGAAGTTGTTATAACTACAGGTTGGTTTATTGATACTATTGAAATAACAGTAGTTGGTAATTCTCCTAAAACGTTTACTTATACGTCTGATGGAAGTACTTTTTTTGATGACCATTTTGCCGGTGGTCAACTGGTATATGAGAATCCTTATAATTATAATTTAGTTAAAACTATGTTGGATGATATTAGATCTTTGGGAGGAGAAATTATTGTTACAATGAAGAGTTCTACTGTAGATCCTACAATTTGTATTTGTGATTGTATTATTAATCCATAAAATTAATTATGAAAAAATCTTTTGTGATTGTTATACCTGATTCAGGTAGTAATAATGGTACTTTAAATGCAACTGCTGATTTTAATCAAGATCAAGATAGAAGTGAAACGATTGTTGTAGTAGAGGGTTACTAAAACTTTTGAAGTAATTTAAGAAAGACTCTAAGTTCCTACACCTATTATTAGAGTGGGTTTTGATTTTACTCATGGTGTATTTACTATTAGAGTTATGAATATGAATACTCAGAAGCTTTTAGAACTTACAATATTTATTGATTATCAAGCTTAATATTGTTACTATTAAAATGAATATGTATTAATCGATATAATATTGATTTAAATATTTATTTATAAATTCTTTTGTTATATCAAATATATATTTTATATTTACCCTCATCATTAAGTTGATGGGGGTATTTTTATTGCCCTAAATAAAACTGATAAAACTATTAATTATGGCATTACATGTATGGTTAGTTGAAGGTTCTAAAATTATTCTTAATATAGAGCAGATTCTTAAAGTTCCTGTTCTTGCTAAGATATATAATGATTGGCATAATGATAGAGAGCTTATGTATAAGATATTTAAGTTTATTGATTGTTATGCTGATGAAGACGGATATATTCATCGTAATGGTTTAAAAGATCAAAAGGCTTTTGATTATGCTATTGAAGTTGCTCAACTTAATTCAGACTTTAGACCAACTAAAGATATGATTGAAGCTATCAATTGGCTTGTTGAGCATAATATCAATTATGTTGGACAGATGTTCTTTGAAACTGTTAATGCTCTTCAAGCTGGTAAAGATCTTATGGCTGTTATGAATAAGAATCTTCGTAATGACCTAAAGAAAGACTCTTTTACTAAAGAAGAGATCGGTGGTATGCTCGGTTATATGCGTGAGATTACGAAGATGGGTAAAGACTTACCTAAACTTATTGCTGAACTTAAAGAAGCGGAAGATAATTACGTTAAGTCTAAACTCAAGAAAACTATTGTTCGTGGTGGTAAAGAGCTTGCTGCTTCAATGGATGTGCATAACAATATAGATAATGGTGTTGGTGGTGGAATAGATATGATTGATTAAGCTATGAATAGTAAATATGAGTTTTCACAAGATGCTATTGATAACTTTATGTTTATTCATGCTTATTGGAAAAATAGCTGTGATGGTATCAATGCTGCTCCTGAGAATAAGTGGGGCTATAAACGTGGAGATATTCCTTTTATAGATTATCTCTGTGAAGATAAAAGTAAATATCTGAAAGCATTCGAGGGTATTAGTTATATTACTAATAAGCCTTTATATGATCCGGATAATGATTTTCTTATTGGTAACTCTGGTGGTATTCTTATGAATATTGATTTCATTGTTATTAATATAGAAAGACTTTCTAAAGCTGCTGATACTTTTGATGAATATGGTACGTATTGTGATTATGACCCTAGTACTCCGGCTTATGAATCATTTTGGCAAAGAGAAACATCTCGTCGTAAGAAAGGTGTTTTTATTAAAGCTAAACTTTATTATAAAGATATTCCTAAGTTCTTTGATGCTAATACTACTGATGAGGAACGTGAAAGTTTACTTCAACCTTTACGTATAACCGGTGCGCATTATACTTATCTTAATTATGGTCGTATTGAACGTACACCTAATGATAAAGAACGTGCAAGACTTAAACGTGAAGGTGCTGAACACGTTGAGACTGTTATGGGTTTTCCTCGTTATTGGGATGGTGACTATTGGAACTTCAAAATAGATGAGTTTATTGCTAATAATAAGTTTCATCTTACTAAAGCTAAAGCACGTCGTAAAGGTTTCTCATATAAACGTGGTAGTCAAGCTGCAAATACAATTAATCTATTTCCTAATGTTACGGTAACTCTTGCTGCTGACCAATTGGCTTATCTTACAGATAAAGGTGCTACTACATTTATGGCTAAGAAATGTCTTGACCATTTTGAGGAACATACGTTTTGGAAAAGAGGTTACATTTCAGAAGCTATTGATGATATACTAATGGGTTATCGTGTATCAACTAAAGGTCTCAAAAACTTTGGTTGGCTTTCTAATCTTTATAGTGTTGCTATTGGTAAGAATGAATCTGCTGCTGTAGGTAAGAAAGCTATTGAGATTGACTTCGAGGAAGCTGGTAAATGTCCTAACCTCCAAAAAGCTCTTGACGTTACTTTATCTAATACAGAATCTGGTGCTATATCTGTTGGTACTATTCGTGTTTATGGTACGGGTGGTACTAAAGGTGCTAACTGGGCTGCATTTAGTAAAGCCTTTTATAATCCCAAAATGAATAAGATGCTTTGCATGGAAAACATTTGGGATATTAATAAACGTCATGAAGTATGTGGTTTCTTCTTTCCACAAGTATGGGATTGTGAACCTTATGTTGAACGTGGTAATTCAATTATATTCACTGCTTATGCTTGGGATAAACAAGATAAAGAGAATCACTTTCATAATAATGATAGTGAAACTCATATAATCTATAAAGCCCAACGTGCTAATACTCCTGCCGAAGCGTTCATTAATACAACAGAGAATATGTTCGCTTCTCCTGAACTTAATCTACATGTTTCAGATTTAATTAATGATAATGCTACTAGATTCTTTCAAGACGGTTGGATTGTCGTTAATGATTTAGGTAATTCTAATAAAGCTGAATTTATACCGAAAGCTGAATGTATTAAACGCGATATATTTGGTAAAGGTAGATTCCATGAGTTTGTTAATCAAGTTCCGCATGGTTCTCGTGATGATACTCATGGTTGCGTTAGAATGTATTATCGTCCGTTCTTAGTAAATGGTGAAGTGCCTAAAGATTTATATTTTGTTAGTGTAGATGCGTATAAGGTAGATAAGGCTCAAAAAGACGTAACAGATAAACATTCTCTTTATTCTGCACAAGTATGGATGCGTAGTAATACTATTACTCCATATCCAAATCAAAAACTGATTGTATGCGAATATATAGGACGTTTGGACACAATGGAGCAAAATGATATAGTCACTATGGGTATGTGTCTTATGTATAATGCTGAATGTTGTCCGGAAGCTGGTACTGGTGAGACTGTTTCTAACTTCATTAAATATAAACTTAGACGTTACTTAATGCTTGACCCAACCAATGCCAATACTCGTAAATTGACTAATCCTAACAATAATGATTATGGTATTGTAATTGGTGATGGCGATAAGAAATATAATGGTCTTCGTATGCTAAAGGAGTTTATTTATGAACCTCTTTCATATACTGCTGATGGTAAACCTATTCGTAGACTTAAGTCTATTAGTAGTGTTCGATTGCTTCTAGAGTGTCAGAGATTTACTGCTGAGGGTAACTTCGACCATATTAGTGCTGCTATTGTTGCTATGTATGTCTTTCTTGCAGATTCTTTAAATACTAAGCGTCTTGTTGAAGGTAATACAGAGAATAATGACAGACGCATTGCAAATCGTTTAAATCGTCGTTAAATGGATGCTTCTAAGATTCCTAATTCTTTAGAAAAGCCTGATGTTTTTGCTTCGGAAGCTACTAAGCGTGGAGCTGTTTGGACTAAGGCTATGTGTGATTGGGTTATTGCTACTGCTCATTCTAATAATGATAAAGCAGATATTAAAGCCTTTCTTGACGCTGCAAATGGAATTGTAGATGAATCTACTTACAAGTATGTAATGGCGACCTACAACTCCGTTAATGGTAGAAAAGAAGATTTGCCGGGTAAGATTAGAGATGTTGATTTTATTACTCCTATTAAAGAGAAATATATAGGAGAGTTCATTAACACCTATAATAACTACCAAGTTTATAATGCCGATATTGATGTTGTCACTAGACGTAACGCTGATCTTCGTGTTGCTCTTGATGGTCTTCTTCGTCAGCAATTTATAAACATCATGAATGCTAACGGTGTTCAAACCGGTGAGCCTTCTAAAGATCTTCCATCTGCTGAAGACTTTATGAAACAAGCTGCTAAGGATTGGATTGATGAAGAAGCTGATCGTAGTCAGAAAACTCTTAATCTTCTTAATTCCCTTATTAAAGCTAATGAGAAATATATTCAAGCTTTCTATTATTGGTTCTGTACTGAAAGCGTTTATTCTTATCGTGATGTAAGATACAATGATGTTATTTTTGAAATTATTTCTCCTCTTGAGTATTATCGAATTGATAGTGGTAATCTTTTTGTTGAAGATGATGATTATGGGATGCGAGAGTTTGATATTAACATCAATGATATAATTGGTGAATATCAAGAAGTTCTTTCTAAAAGAGATATTGCTTATATCAAAGATATAATTCATAATCATGAAAGTACGGGTGAATATACAGTTACTCCTGTTATGCTTCGTTCTCGTGAGATTGCTTTTAATCCTACGATTGATGCGCAGAATGCTGCTCCGTACCACTCCTTGCCCTCTACCGGGGTCCTCAAAGCTCGTCATTGTGTTTTTAAAGTTCCTATGAAGCGTGGTGTTCTTACTTATACTAATGCTTATGGTGAGATTGAGCAAAAGATTGTTGATGAAGATTATGTCTTAGATACTACTCTTGGTGATATTGATATTGAATATACTTGGGTTCTTCAATGTTGGGAAGCTTATCGTTTTGGTGATAAAGATTGGGGTGTATATACTAAATCTCAACCTATCATTGTTCAACGTGAAGAAGTGAATAATCTTAATCATTGTAAATTACCTTATAATGGTTTAAGTCGTTTGATGCTTCTTAATAATCCTAAACCTATTCCTTATCGCTTATTACCTTATCTTGCTCTTTATCGTCTTTATACTTTAGTTGAGGAACGTACTATTAGTAAATTCCGATCATGGCTATTGATACCTGAAAGTTTCTTAGCTGATACTAAAGATATGACTATGGAAGAGCGTCTTGATGCAGCTAATCGAGATGGTACTCTTGTATTTGATGATAGTGAAATAGCTAAGCAACAAGCATCACTTCAAGCTATTAAAGAGATTGCTAATACTACAATGATTAATTATCTTACAACTATTAATCAGATTAAGCAGTCTATTAAGCAAGAAGCGTATGAACTTGCTAATATGAACGATCAGCGTGCAGGAGATATTCAAGCTCGTGCCGGTAAAGCTGTTACTGAGATGGGACTTAATCAGGCTCTAATGGGATCTGTGTGGTCACTTAAAATCTTTGATTGCTTCCGCTCTCGTGATATGATGGCTAATCTTGATGCTGCTAAAATTGCTTGGATTGATGGCTATGAAGGTTCTTATGTAGATCCTAATACCAATGAGATTGTTCAAGTTCGTGTAAATGGTACTGACTTTGTTAATTCTAATTTAGGTAT
>ENA-UEPJ01002970-UEPJ01002970.1-human-gut-metagenome-genome-assembly--contig:-NODE-2970-length-16145-cov-49.532549_pt1 | contig 16145 bp, 18 predicted proteins | sample MGYA00242890_ERZ507896 | MGnify/ENA primary metagenome ERZ507896 (study PRJEB26167, sample SAMN06115508) | human gut metagenome | host: Homo sapiens | place: China:Qinghai | collected 2015-08-20... | reverse complement strand
CTAGTATTAAGAAATACGCAGGGCAGGCCGATAAATAAAGTATAATGCTTAAGGTGCTACAAAGTATGAAATATTATTCGGAATGGAGAATACTATGAGAATTGGAACAAATATGTCAGCCATTATTTCAAATGGTTATTTATCAAAATCAGAAAAAAGTCTACAGAAATCTCTTGAGAGATTATCTTCAGGTTATAAAATAAATTCAGCAAAGGATGATGGTGCAGGTAAAGCCATATCAGAGAAGATGAAAACACAGATAAAGAATCTCAACAGAGCAAGTATGAATGCATCTGATGGAATTTCTGTTACACAGGCAGCAGAGGGTGCAATGGCAGAGATTCAGTCTATGTTACAGAGAATGAATGAATTGGCTGTACAGGGCGCAAATGATTCATTTACAGATGAAGATAGAAATAATATTAACAGTGAGATTCAGTCACTTAAGAAAGAAATTGACAGAATATCAAGTGATACAGAATTTAATAATACAAAGTTATTAAATGGTGAAGTTCAGAGAAGAAGTTATGCTACAGTTAAGAATGCAGACGGTGAAAAGAACCTCACAAGTGGAATTAAAGCTACATATTATGATAGCACGGTGCTGGCAGGAGAATATGGACTTACTATTAATGGGGATGGAAGTGCAGATTTTCTTACAGATGATGATGGTAACAGAATCGGTTTCAGTGATACAGCAGTTATTACATCCGAGAATAATAAGGTAAAAGTTACAGATGTAAATGGATTCGTATTTGAATGTACAGTTGATCCCGAACAGAATTTTACAGGTGATGTGACAATAGAACTCTGGAATATTGGGGCAATGCCTATTCAGCTTGGAGCAAATGCAAATCAGACAATGGATATCATTATTCCAGAGATTTCAAGCAATTCGCTGAATCTTGACCAGCTGGATTTCTCAACATCTGACAGTTGTGGTAAGGCAATAACAATTATCGAAGAGGCGGTTTCAAGGGTATCTAAAGCACGATCAGACTTAGGTGCGTATGAGAATAGATTGGAGTACTCCGTAACAAGTCTTGATTCGACACAGGAAAGTATGACATCGGCATTATCACGAATGGTAGACGTGGATATGGCAGAAGAGATGACAAATTACACACAGCAGAATGTGTTACAGCAGGCAGGTGTATCAATGGTTGCACAGGCTAACCAGTTACCAGAAAAAGTATTACAGTTATTACAGTAATAGAAATGAATAGAAATGGAGTGCAATATGACAAGAGAAGAGATTAATCAGTTTTCTATGCGTATAAGTCAGTCGAACAGAACTCAGATTGTCGTTATAACTTATGAAATTATTATAAACTATCTTGACAGTGCGAGAGATTCATTTGATAATAGTAATGTTACCGATTTTGTACCCTTTCTTTATAACTATTTAACTAATATATGTTCCTATTTCTTTATTATTTAATATATCTACAATTCCATTTTCAGCATCAAAATCAAATACTAAAATAGGAATATTATTTTGCTTACATAAAGCACAAGCAGATGTATCCATTACTTTTAACCCATTAATAATAATGTCGTCATATGTAATTTTTTCTAATTTTTTTGCATTTGGATTTGTTTTAGGATCATCAGTATATACGCCATCAACGCCATTTTTAGCCATCAACATTGCTTCTGCATTAATCTCTGATGCTCTTAAAGCTGCAGCTGTATCTGTTGTAAAGAAAGGATTTCCAGTACCCGCTGCAAAAATAACTACTCTACCTTTTTCTAAATGTCTGATTGCTCTGTGTCTTATATAAGGTTCTGCAATTTGATTCATCGCAATAGCACTTTGAACTCTGCAAGGAATTTTCATTTGATTTAAAGCGCTTTGCAATGCAATAGCGTTCATAACGGTAGCAAGCATTCCGACATAATCTCCTGAAGCTTGATCCATACCTAATTTGGCGCTATTTTTCATTCCACGGAAGATGTTTCCTCCACCGACAACTACTGCAATTTCTGCACCTAATTCTCTAGCTTTTTGAATTTCTTCTGCAATTTTCTTGACAGGCTTTTGATCAATACCGAATTGTTGATCTCCAAGTAATGCCTCTCCACTTATTTTTAATAATATACGTTTATATTTCATGTCCCTAGGATACCTCTTTTTCCTTATACTAGCGCAAAATCTCAATAATGTAAAGTCAATTTATTAAATATCAAACAGATAAATACTAAGTTTTGTTAAGTTTAATATATCCCTAAAACTCAATAATATCAATACTTCTAAAAAAAGATATATATTTTATACATAAAAATTAGCACTTTTTTATACAAAATTGTTTTTATAAAAATATAGAGAAAAATATCCACATGAAGAAAAAGGAGAATATATGGCTAGAGTATTAATTTCAATGCCTGAAGAATTTTTGCAAAAAATCGATCAAGTGGCAGATGGAGAAAATCGTTCACGCAGTGAATTGATTAGAGAAGCTTTACGAACTTACATTTACAAACAAAAAGTTCGAGAATCAACAACTTCCGCAAGAAACGCAGAATTGTTAGAATCGTTACTTGAGTAAATAAAAAAGACCGTTTTAGGACGGTCTTTTTTATTTATTACCAATCAACACCAGAAGACCATTTTTTCTTAATCTCATCAGGAGATTGATGCAAATAATCCATATTGTGATACCTTAACACCCAATTTCCACAAGATATACCTGCAATCCAACCATTAGACGAAGTTGGGTCACAATATTTAGCTTGATCAGTCCAACCTCGCTGAATATATCCTGGTCTTATTACATCGTGTCGAACAGCATCAAAAGAAAAGACAAACAAATCCTTACCTAAAGTATTTGGCAACTTTGTACCGTTTACATCGACTATAAAATCCGCATATTGAGTTCCAAACAAAATACACTCTCCAGATGGCAAACTGACAGCTGGGATCTTATGACATAAATTATTTGCATCAAAGGTCTCTTTAGTTAAAGTATAAACATTAGCTGCCATACATTTATTATCGCCAGATGTATTATTACCATCTACAAAAGCTTGATTTACATTCAAATAAGGCTTAACCATCGTATTATAAATAAAAACACCATTTGAAGCTGTATTTCTATTAGGCTTGCCATCAGTTGGAGAAATAGTAACTCCTGCCCAATCCTCAAATGTCCCATTTTCTTCTTGAGCCATACGATAAGCAGTATTCAATAACGAATACACCCTTAAAAAAGCAGTTACCCATTCTTTTTCTTGATGTTTTGCAATCAAAGTAGGTAAAGTCATTGCTGCGACAACACCAATTATTCCTAAAGTTATTAAAACCTCTGCAAGTGTAAAACCTTTTTTATTTTTATAGTGATGTATCATATCACTATTATAGCATTTTGTATTTTCTTGACAAGCCCAAAAGGTTTGTGTAGCAAGCTTTAAATTGCCCCCCCCCCGAAGTTCAGCTCTCTTAAAGTTCTTTTCATCTTACACCTCCTATTTTTATAATATCATATCGAATTGGGATTATAAATATATGTAAATTTCTCTTAATAAAACAGCAAAAAAATATTTGATGTTTTTTTACAAATAGTGTACTATTAGCAATGAGGTATGTGTGTATGGAAAACATCAAATATATTCTTCCACAAAAATCAAAATTAAAACAAATTAAAATTAGTGAAATAAATTTTACATTACCTGACTTGAAGAATATAGAAGAATCAAAAGCTATTGCGATTGCTAAATGGCTTATGCATTGGATTGACAGTGATAAATCAGTAAAACCAAATACACTATTACCATCAAAACCAGAACTTGCATATATGTTAGGTGTAAGTATTGGAACCATTCAAAATTCACTAAGATACATTGAAGATATGGGATATGTCGAATCAAAACAATGCATAGGAACAATAATTCGAGATAGAAACAATACAGATATCTGTATTAGAAAACTAACATCTAAAAGAGAACTTGCAATTAATGCTATAAAAAATTATATTTTAGAAAAAAAATATTCAATAGGACAATTTTTACCATCATCTAGACAAATATCTTCACAGATTGGTTGTTCATCAAATACCACTAGACTTGCTCTAGAATATCTCGGTACTATAAATGTTCTTGAACACAAATTCAAAAAATCAAATGAAACAGGTTGGATAATCAAATCTTTAGATTTTACAGTTCAAAATTCATTTGATGAAAATAATACACTTGTAAAAAAAGTAGAAGATGATTTAAAAAATTACATTATAAAAAATTTAAAAGTCGGAGATAAAATTCCTGCTCACTCAGAACTTTCAAAAGAACTATCAGTAAGCATAAAAACTATACACGACGCCTTAAAAAGTTTAATTAATAATGGAATCCTCTTAGCTAGAAGGGGGCGTTACGGAACAACTGTAATAAAAATGCCAAACGATAAAAATATTCCAATGAAAAAAGAAACATCAATATTTGCACCGGCTGCAGAAACTGCATTTTATTACTACGAAAAAACACAAAATCATATAAAGAAAATGATTGCAGAAAATTATGAAATTGGGCAAAAATTACCTTCAATCATTGAATTATCACAACAACTTGACCTAAGTCCAAATACAATAAGAAAAGCTTTCCATAACTTAGCAAAAGAAGGTTATCTAGCATTTTCTCGCGGACGTTACGGTGGAACATTCGTAATTGATATCCCTGAAACTGATGAACAAACATTCAAATGGTTGGCAGTTAACCCTAAATATGCTGAAGTTTATAAAAACTAAGGAAGCATATCCCAATATCTTTTCCCGTCATCATGAGGCCAAGTGTCAGTTAAAGCATATTGTGCACAAGATACACCAGTATCTTGAGGCACTTTACAGGTATTCGCAGATTTAAAATTACAACAAGCTAACTTTTGATCATCAGTTGTTGCAAATAAATAATCGCCAGCATCAGGATGTAACTTATTATTTTTATCCAACTGAAAATAAAAAAGATCATACCCAAATTTATTTGGGCCTTTTGTCCCATTTGTATCCACAACAAAGTCTAATCCGACACCACCATCAGTCCACCAACATCCACTAGATGCGACCATCATACCATTACTTAAAATTATTGCACCGTTATCATGTGAATCTGCGTTAAATAGTTCATGTCCAGGAGCTGATTGATAGAATTTAGAATTTTCATAACCTAATTTAGTTAAATCAGCTGTACTACCATATTCACTTTTTACTACTTTTACATATTTTGCAAAGTCTTTTATAAATACACGCTCATCTCTATCTCTATAATTATAACAATAGATTTTAGCAATATCGATATTTTCACTGCTCATTTGAGTTATTACCTGTGCTACCAAAGAATGAGCTTTCTTAAATTGAGCTTCCAATGCCTTATTCCTTTGTTTTCCTATCAATGTAGGCATAGTCATAGCTGCAACAACACCTAATATTCCAATAGTAACTAACACCTCAGCTAAAGTAAATGCATTTTTCATAACAACAACTCCATAATAACTCATAAATATTATACTTATTATAACAGATGAAGATAAATTTTTCAATTATTAATTAAGGACAAATACTTTCCCAATCAATTTCATCATCATCTTCACCAGGTTCTACAATATGTTCTCCTCTTTCTAACATAACCTGCAAAGTCCATTTTAACTGCTGCTTGTATCTTTCTCGAGCTTTTTCTGCTGTTTTTGCACAAAACAAAAAACTTGGGATCTCTTTTATCTCAATATAATGATAAGGATTTCCATCAAAATCTTTATCAATTCCTTCAATTAATGTCCAATCTAAATTAAGGTAATAATCTAAATCTTTTTCTGCCATTATATTTTAACCATCCAAAGAATTTTCATTCAACGGTTGGGTAATCATTATTCCCTCGCCGCCAATCACTTCTGCTTTATTACCTTCAATATAAAGATAAACCGGTTTGTTTGTATTTCTTTTTGCTGTTTTTATTAATTGATTTAATCTTTTATACAAACTATCAGTTCCCCCACCATTTTCAAATGCGGAATTGAGATTAATTATAACCTTATCAGGGGCTTCATTAATTGCGATAATCCTAGTTCCAGCAGGAACTTCTGAATATACACCCTTAGATTTTTCATAAGCTGTAGGCCCTGAAACTAAAGCATTTATAGCAAATTTTAATTTTGATCCATCGATATCTTTATCATATTCACGATTAACAGCTCTATAGACTTCTTCTTTATTTGAATTTTGACCTATGAAAAATACATTTACATATACTTTTTCAACAGGTTTTGCAACTTTTGGAGCTTCAGTTTTTTCATCAGGGATTTTAGTTTCAGGAATAGGCGTCAAAGGGCCAGATACGTTTTCATCACTGTGATACAACATTCTTAATCCTAAAATACAGCATACAGCTACCATTATTACTGCAGTTACACCTAAAAAAACTCTTTCATTTTTACGCATAATATTATTCCTTATCTTTAAGAACTGTTATTATTCCGTCAATATTTATTCTTTGATCTGTTATTTTAACATTTTTAATGCTAAAATTTGCATCTTTATTTTCTAATATTTTTGCAGAAAAATCAAGTGGATTGATATAATTTAAGATACTTGAGAATTTATCAATATCCATTAATGAATTATTTCTTACAAAATTTGTATTAGCTAAAACGATTTTACCGTTTTCAACATTTATATCAGAGCTGATTACAACTTCTTTAGACTTTCTGACAAAAGGCATTGCATATTTTACGATATAGTACATTTTACCATTTTTTAATTTTACGGATGTTGAAATTATTTGGAAAATATTGAAACTTCCGCCAATGCTGTTAATGTCATCAATTAACCTTTTATAATCAGAAGAATTCATAGTTTTATTCAAATCTTCTTCTGTAATTTCAGTGTTAAAAGCTATCGGAATATTTTCTTTTACAATATAATTATTGTCCTTATCTTTTGCAATATAATTAAAATCACATAAAGTTTTAGCATTAAAATAAGAAATATAAATTCCCTCTATATCAACATCTTTGCCTGTAATTTCTAAAGACTTAAATCTACCGGCTTTTAAATCCCTAGTACTGTAAGAATCTAAATTTGCACTAATTTTACCGCTTACTATATTTTTCTTAATCGCTTTTTTTACAAGACTTTCACCAACTTTTTCAGCTATAAAATTCTGACCAGTAACAGTACTTACAAATCTTGAAAAACCTGAAGTTAAATCATACGGGGCAGTACAACAAGAACTTTCACATTCTACAGCCATACACATTTGACTTACTGCCAATAACAAAGCTAAAGTAAAAATAATCTTTTTCATTATAAAAACACTTTCTTCAATTTTATTACATTCTCATCTGCAACTCCAACAGCGCAGATTTCATTATCATTATAAACCAAAAGAATTATACTGCCATGCTCAATATTTTTATTTTTTAAAGCTCGTCCATTGCGGATATATTCAAGATCTTCACCACTCACTTGAATCTTTTCATAATCCATCATATCAATTGGATTAATTAAATTTTTTGGAATTTGAACATCTTCAAGTTTAACACTATTTTCAACTCTGAATTTACCAGCCTGAGTTCTGATTAATCTAATCAAATGAGCTCCACAGCCTAAGTTTTCACCTAAATCATTTGCAATAGATCTAATATAAGTACCTTTTGAACATTTTATTAAAATTTGGGCTTGCTGCAATTTTTTATCAAAAGATTTTAATTCAATATTTTCAATTACAACACGACGCGGTTGAATTTCAACCTCTTTACCGCTTCTTGCATATTCGTATAACTTTTTACCATTAACCTTAATTGCAGAATAAATAGGGGGCATTTGTGAAATTTCACCCTCAAAAATTTTTAAAGCCTCTTTTACATCATCTTCAGAGACTTTTTTATCTGAAGAAAAAATAACATTACCATCTTTATCATAAGTATCAGTAGATTTTCCAAATTGAACAGTAGCCAAATATTCTTTGTCATCAGCTAAAAATTCAATTAAACGAGTAGCTTTCCCGATACATACAGGTAAAACTCCTTCTGCAAAAGGATCTAATGTTCCAGTATGGCCAACTTGTTTTATCCCTGTAATTTTTCTTACTTTGGCAACAACATCATGAGAAGTCATTCCGATAGGTTTGTATATATTTACAAACCCAAATAGTTTTTTTGCCAAATTTAAATTATCAGGCATTAAAGTTCTCCACGAGAAATTTTATCAATAATTTCACTAACTTTAGAACCTTTTTCCAATGAATCAGTATATACAAATTTTAATTCTGGTGTTAGTCTTAAACGAATACGTTTCCCTACTTCATAACGAATTTTTGGAGTACTTTTTTCAATAATATCTTTAGTTTTTTCAACTTGTTCTTCAGAACCCAACACGCTATATATAACTTTGGCAAAAGAATTATCGTGAGACACTTCTACATCTAAAACAGATACAACACCTGCAAGACCTCTGATTTCTTTGCGTAAAATATCAGAAATATCTCTCATTAATTCTTTTCTTACACGTTCATTTCTTAAAGTCATAATTATCTCCTTGGTAAAATAAGTATAACATGAAATAATAAAAATTAACGCTCTAATTGGTTTTTATAAGTATTAATCAAATATTTTTTTTAATTAAACTTATAAACTTGATCTTTCAATTTCTTCTTTAGTAGAAACTTCAATGATGTCGCCAACTTCAATATCGTTCCATTTTGCAAAAGAAATACCACATTCAAACCCTTGAGCAACTTCTTTTACGTCATCTTTGAAACGTTTCAATTGATCAATTGCACCGCGGAAAATTTCTTTACCGTCACGATATAGAACAGCATCTTTACTTCTTACAATCTTACCTTCTGTAACATAACAACCTGCAATTCTTGTAGTTTTACCAATAGTAAAGATTTGTCTTACTTCTGCTTTTCCAAGTTCTACCTCTTTAATTTCAGGCTGCAATAGAGATAACATTGTTTTTTCAATATCTTCTAAAATCTGATAAATGATATCGTATTTTTTAATAGTAACGCCTTCTTTTTCTGCCGCAGCTAAAGCATTAGAATCTTCTTTTACAGTAAATCCTAAAATTAAAGCATTTGATGCAGATGCAAGCATTACATCGGCTTCTGAAATATCTCCTACACCAACGTGAATAATCTTAGTTTTAATTTCATTTGGTTCTAACTGAGCAATTGCTTGAGATACAGCCTCTGCAGAACCATTTGTATTAGCTTTAATAATCAAGTTCAATTGCGGAATATCATCTTCGCCTGCAACTGCTTCACGACGAACATGAGCTGGTAACATTGCATCAAGACGCTTATTACGTTCTTTTTCTTTACGTTCTTGAACAATTGCTTTCATTTCTTTTTCATTTTTTACAACTTCAAAATAGTCACCTGCTTGAGGAACTTCTGTCAAACCTAGAATTTCAACAGGTGTTGAAGGTTCTGCTTTTTGAATTCTTTCTCCAGAATCTGATAACAACGCTCTTACACGTCCGCAAGCTGTACCGACTACAATACAATTTCCCACACGCAAAGTTCCGTTTTGAACAAGTAATGTAGCAACAGGTCCTTTACCTTTATCAAGATTTGCTTCAATTACAACACCTGATGCTTCTGCTTTAGGGTTAGCTTTTAGATCTTGAATATCAGCTACTAACAAGATATATTCTAATAATTCATCAATACCTGTACCTTGTAATGCTGAAACTTTTACAGTAATTGTATCACCGCCCCATTCTTCAGGAACAAGACCGTGCTCTGTTAATTGTTGCAAAATCTTATCAGGATTTGCACTAGGTTTATCAATTTTATTTACAGCAACAATTATTGGAACTTCCGCAGCTTTTGCGTGGTTAATAGCTTCAATAGTTTGAGGCATTATACCATCATCTGCAGCAACTACCAAAATTGCGATATCAGTTGCTTTAGCACCACGAGCTCTCATTTCAGTGAATGCTTCGTGACCAGGTGTGTCTACAAATACAATTTTTTTCTCTTTGTTATTGTCTAAATATACTGTATAAGCACCAATAGATTGTGTAATACCACCAACTTCAGTTGCAACGATTTTATGTTTTGAAGCTCTAATACTATCTAACAAAGTTGTTTTACCATGGTCAACGTGTCCCATAATACTTACAACAGGAGCACGTTTCTTAAGTAACTTTTTATCAACTTCTGTTAATTTTTTAACTTTTTCTTCTTTTTCAAGTTCTTCTTCCATGTAAGCTTCTAAGTCTTCATCAAGAACTTCTAATTCATATTCTGCACAAATTTTCTTAATAACATCAACATCAATAAGCTGGTTAACAGTAGCCATAATGCCATTCATCATTAAGAATTTAACAATCTCAGCAGGTGTTTTTTGAATTTTTTCAGACAATTCACTAATTGTCATTGCTCTATTTACAACAATTTGAGTAACTTGAGCTGTTTCTTCCTCTTTATGAGAACGTTTTTTATGTTTTTGTGCTGCAGCTTTTTCTAAAGAAATTCTTTCCTGTTCTTCTTTTTTAGAATTAAAATCTTTGCCTTTTTTCTTAGAATCATTACGTTTTCTGCCAGAGCCTTTATTTTCATAAATATCTTGAGAGATTATAGTTCTTTGAATTGGTTTTCTTTCTCCAGAAGGTTTTTCAAAAGGTTTTTTATTTGGAGCACCATCTTTTTTAGGTGGGAAAGGTCTTTCCCCTCTAGGAGCTCTTTCTGATTTTGGTGGGAATTTTCTTGATTCAGAAGATTTTTCCACTTTTTCAACAGCTGGTTTTTGTGGAGCTCGTCTTACAATTTCCAAACGACTTTGAGATTTTGGTTTAACAACTTCTACTTTTGGAGTTGCAGGTTTTACAACCTCAACCACTTTCTTTTCTGGAACTTTCTTTTCTTCCTCTACTGGAGGTTCTGCAACTTTTGCTTTTTTTACAACGAAAGCTTTTGGTTTTTTATGTTCTTTAACACCACCATTTGCAATAAATTCTTTCAGTCGTTTAACTTGGTCGACAGTAACTGTACTTGAATGAGTTTTGCCTGTGATTGATAACTGGGCGAATTTTTCTATAACTTCTTTACTTGTCATTCCCAGTTCTTTTGCTAATTCATTTATTCTTATTGTATCAAAACTCATTTATTAATCTTCCTTTCAAATCTTCCGGTACAGAAGTTTTTAAGGCTTTTGAAATTCTATTTTTTTTAAAAGCAGCTTCTATACACGAATTATTATAGCAGAGATATACAGATCTGCCAAATATTTTGTTGCTGTGGTTTATAATAACGTCACCGTGCTGGTTTTCCTTAGTAATCTTTATTAATTCTTCTCTATTTTTTAGCTTACCGCAACCTGCACATTTTCGTTCTACCACTAATTCACCTCAGCTAATTTTTCTAATTTTAATTTTTGATCGTGTTCTATCAATAAATTAATTAATTCGTCTAAATCACCATCAATTACGGTATTAACATTTAAGTTATGATTAATACGGTGATCTGTTAAACGACCTTGAGGGAAATTGTATGTTCTGATTCTTTCGCTTCGATCGCCTGTACCGACTTGAGAACGACGCAAATCAGTTATTTCTTTCATCTGTTTCTGTACTTCCATATCATACAATTTAGCTTTAAGAATTTGTAATGCACGTTCTTTGTTTTGTAATTGAGATCGTTCTTCTGTACAGAAAATCATAATCCCTGTAGGCTTGTGGAAAACTCTTGCAGCAGTTTCAACTTTGTTAACGTTTTGACCGCCAGCACCACCTGAACGAGCTGTTGTAATTTCTACATCATTCATATTCAATTCAACTTCAACATCATCAACTTCTGGCATTACAGCAACTGTAGCTGTTGAAGTATGGACTCTGCCTTGAGATTCAGTAGCAGGAACTCTTTGTACTCTATGCACACCTGATTCATATTTCAATTTAGAATAAATACTATCACCTTTCATTGAAATAATGATTTCAGATACACCACCAGCTTCGCATTCAGTTTTACTTAAAACTTGAGTCTGCCAGCCTTGTTTATCAGCATATCTCATATACATTCTTGCAAGATCTCCAGCAAAAATGTTTGCTTCATCACCGCCTGCACCGCCTCGAATTTCAAGCATAATATCTTTATCATCCATAGGGTCACGAGGAAGTAAAAGAACTTTCATTCTTTCTTCATATTCAGGCAATTTAGCTTCATTAGCTTCTATTTCAGCTTTAAGAAATGACCTCATTTCTTCATCATGTTCAGCTTTCAACAATTCTTTTGCATCTTCAATTGCATCTACTGCTTTTTTCCACTCATAGTATAAGTTTACAGTTTCTTCCATTGACTTTCTTTGTTTAGAAAGATCCCTAAACTTATTATAATCCTGAATTACTGCAGGATCTGAGAGTGTAACACCTAATTCATTATATTTCTTCTCAATTTGAAGAATTTTATCTAACATATCTTTCATACCTAAAGTATATCAAGAACAAAATATTTTTCAAACCTCAGTGTTACCATTGTAATGATTGGAAATATTTTCTTGTTTTGTCAGCCGGATTCAAATTAATCATTGCAAAATAAGTACAAGCTCGACCATTAAGCCCTGAAACCTTTAAATCCTTATCACATAATGACTTATCTTTAGACCAAGACACAAGCTTATCTTGATCAGTATCAACTACAAATAGGAAAATATCATATCCAGTCCTATTAGGGAATTTTTTACCATTAATATCAACTAAAATATTAAGCCTAGAATTATTTTTCAAAACCGTAACATAACTCCCATCTGCGAGTAACAGGTACCCTGGCATAGCACCCAATCCCAACAATGAAGATTCTTTTACACCTGAAAAAGACTTCCAATCCTGACCAAAATTTTCCATTTGCGATGTCCCGCCAGATGATAAATTCTGTAAATACTTAAAATATGTTTCTCTAAACTCAACAGCTCCAGCCCAACCTTCTGGCTGATTTGGAACATATGTTTGATGTAAATTTTCTCCTAATTCTTCTTTTGTTCGAATTAACGCTTGAGATAAAATACTATATGATTTTTTGAACTGACTTTCTAAAACAGAACTTCTATAATTTGCAACTATAGCCGGCATAGTCGTAGAGGCTACTATACCAATTATTCCTAAAGTTATTAATACCTCTGCTAAAGTAAACCCATATTTTTTTAATTTATAGTGAAAGAAAGCATTACTATTATTGCATACATTAAAAAATTTTCTTGAATATGTATGAGCTAAAAATTTGCCCCCCCCCCGAAATTGCTATTATTTTTCATAAAACACTCCTTTCTTTAATTATTTATAAATATACTATATTATATAAAAGTTTTCAACTTATACAAACTTTAAATGATTGCAAGATACGAAATTTTAATTATAATATAATTTATTACTAAATAAGGAGAAAATAAATAATGTTAGAATATTTTTTAGGTTCATATATTGTAACAATAGCAGGTCTTATTGGTGCCTATTTTTGGGGTGAACACGTTCATTCCGGAACAGGACTGACTTGCGTATTCATTGCAATTGTATTAGGTGTATTAGAAATAAGTTTATCTTTTGACAACGCTGTTGTTAATGCCATGAAACTCGAAAAGATGAGCCATAAATGGCGTCATCGTTTTTTAACTTGGGGAATCATAATCGCGGTATTTGGGATGAGATTTTTATTCCCAATTTTAGTTGTATCTATTTTCGCAAAATTAAGAATGCTTGAAGTCGCAAATATTGCACTTACAAATGCTGATAAATATGCTTATTACTTACATCAAACACACGCACCAATTGTAACATTTGGTGGCATGTTCTTAATTATGTTATTCTTGAATTACTTTTTTGACCACAAAAAAGAAGTTCATTGGATTAAACCTATCGAATATTGGTTATCACATTTTGACCATATCAAAGGTATTGAAATTGTTATTTCTCTTTTTATGCTTCTTGCAACTCAAAATTTTGTGCCGGCTGAACAAAAAATACACGTTATGATTTCCGGCATTTCAGGTATTATAACTTACTTATTAATTGATGGATTTACTCATTATTTGGAAAAACATGAAGAAATGCGACTTGCAAGCTGTGCCGCTAAAAGTGCAGGATGCACAGGATTAATCAGTTTTCTATATTTAGAATTAATTGATGCTTCATTCTCTTTAGACGGAGTATTAGGAGCTTTCGCTTTAAGCAAAGATATCATTATCATTTCTATTGGGCTAGCTATTGGTGCTATGTTTGTAAGATCACTTACTATAATGCTCGTTGAAAAGAAAACACTTAAACAATTTTTATATTTAGAACATGGTGCACACTGGGCAATAGGAGCTTTAGCTTGTCTGATGCTCGTATCAACAGTAAAAGAAATACCTGAAATAGTAACTGGTGGTATCGGATTAGGATTTATTGTTCTTGCATTTATTTCTTCAGTTATGCACAATAAAAAAATGGAAAAATTATTAGCTGAACAGGAATCTAAAAATGCTTAAACTTCCGATGATTTCATTTGTTGTAACTTCTTATAACTATGAAAAATATATTTTAAAAACTTTAGAAAGCATAAAAGCTCAAACTTATAAAAACTTTGAAATAATCATTGTTGATGACTGTTCAAATGATAATTCCTGCAAAATTATTGAAGATTTCATTTCAGAAAATCAAGAATTAAAAATTACTCTAATAAAACAAAGTTCAAATCAAGGTCAGATGGCTTCAATGATTAAGGGATTAGAAATTGCACAAGGACAATTTGTAAGCTTCATTGATAGCGATGACATATTAATGCCTGATTACGCTAAAAATCATATAAAAGTACATCTTGAAACATCTGTCGCATTAACATCTTGTCAAATTATTGAAATTGGGGAAGATGATGAAATCCATACAATGAATTCAATATCATCTCCACATTGTAAAAATCTTGATGAACTTTTTGCCGGAGAAAAAGTTAATTATAAAATTTTAAAACATAAACACTTCGGGGGTTGGTATTGGTCTCCAAACAGCTCTGCTATGTTTAGAAAAGCATCTATTGAATTAATTATAAATTACCAAAACGCTGATAAATGGAAAATTTGCCCAGATAAATTTTTATTTAACTTCGCAAATTTAATTGGAGGTTCTGCAATAATTTATACACCACTTATCGGTTATAGAAGACACAAAAATAATGCAGGGAATTGCACTCTCGTAACAGGAAATAAAAGATTACACAGTGACAAAACAACGGCTGAAAGAATATCTCTCTGAAGAGAAAGGACTAAATTTACGCAATATCAATGCTACCCGCATCTTAAAGCGAAGCATTGACGCTCGTCAGCGAACGATTTTCGTCAATCTGAAAATACGGGCCTACATCAACGAAATGCCTGAAGAAGATGAATACGAGCATACGGTATATAATAGTGTGGAAGGAAAACCACAAGTAATTGTGGTTGGTGCAGGTCCCGGCGGATTGTTCGCCGCTCTGCGCCTTATCGAACTCGGATTACGCCCGGTGATTGTAGAACGCGGAAAAGATGTGCGTGAACGGAAAAAGGACCTGGCGCAAATCAGTAGGGAACATACGGTAAATCCGGAATCCAATTATAGTTTCGGAGAAGGGGGGGCAGGAGCTTATTCGGACGGGAAACTTTATACCCGCAGTAAGAAAAGAGGAAATGTAGACAAGATATTCAATGTATTCTGCCAGCATGGAGCTTCTACGGCTATACTGGCTGATGCACATCCGCATATCGGAACGGACAAGTTGCCGCGTGTCATTGAAAATATGCGGAATACGATTCTCGAATGTGGCGGAGAAGTACATTTCCGGACAAGAATGGATGCGTTGATTATTGAGAATAACGAGATCAAAGGCATTGAGACAAATACAGGAAAGACTTTTCTAGGTCCTGTGATACTTGCAACCGGGCATTCGGCAAGGGATGTTTATCGTTGGCTCGCAGCTAATAATGTAACGATTGAGGCAAAAGGTATCGCTGTCGGTGTCCGTCTGGAACACCCGGCAACACTGATCGACCAGATACAATATCATAATAAAAACGGAAGGGGAAAATATCTCCCTGCTGCAGAATATAGTTTCGTCACCCAAGTTGAAGGCAGAGGCGTGTATAGTTTCTGTATGTGTCCCGGCGGCTTTATCGTTCCTGCTGCCAGCGGACCGGAACAAGTGGTAGTAAACGGCAT
>ENA-UEPJ01002952-UEPJ01002952.1-human-gut-metagenome-genome-assembly--contig:-NODE-2952-length-16212-cov-72.197397_pt1 | contig 16212 bp, 16 predicted proteins | sample MGYA00242890_ERZ507896 | MGnify/ENA primary metagenome ERZ507896 (study PRJEB26167, sample SAMN06115508) | human gut metagenome | host: Homo sapiens | place: China:Qinghai | collected 2015-08-20... | reverse complement strand
GATGGAGTTTCTGAACGCGGCGGTTTCCCCGTCGTACAGAAAAAAATGCGTCAATGGTGCCTGCGTGTTTCGGCTTATGCACAACGGCTCCTTGAAGGACTGGATACGGTGGACTGGACAGACTCACTGAAAGAAACCCAGCGCAACTGGATTGGCCGTTCGGAAGGTACGGAAGTACAGTTTAAGGTAAAAGACAGCGATATCGAATTCACTATCTTCACTACTCGTGCAGATACCATGTTCGGTGTAACCTTCATGGTACTGGCACCCGAAAGCGAACTGGTTGCCCAACTTACCACTCCTGAACAAAAAGAAGAAGTGGACGCTTATCTGGACCGCACCAAGAAACGTACCGAACGCGAACGCATCGCCGACCGCCGTGTGACCGGCGTATTCAGTGGTTCGTATGCTGTCAACCCGTTCACCGGCGACGCCGTTCCCGTATGGATTAGCGACTATGTACTGGCCGGATATGGTACAGGCGCTATCATGGCGGTTCCTGCCCATGACAGCCGTGACTATGCTTTTGCAAAGCATTTCAACCTGCCTATCATTCCACTGGTAGAAGGTTGCGATGTAAGCGAAGAAAGTTTCGATGCCAAAGAAGGAATTGTGTGCAACTCTCCCCGCAAAGATGCTACCCCTTACTGTGACCTCTCATTGAACGGTCTGACCATCAAAGAAGCTATTGCAGCTACCAAAGAATATGTAAAAGCTCACAATTTGGGACGTGTAAAAGTGAACTACCGTCTTCGCGATGCCATTTTCTCACGCCAACGTTATTGGGGCGAACCGTTCCCGGTATACTACAAAGACGGTATGCCTTACATGATTGATTCATCTAAGTTACCGCTTGAACTTCCCGAAGTTGCCAAGTTCCTGCCTACCGAAACAGGCGAACCTCCATTGGGACATGCCACCAAGTGGGCTTGGGATGTGGAAAAAGGTGAAGTAGTGGAAAATTCTTTGATTGACAACGTCCATGTATTCCCGCTCGAACTGAACACCATGCCGGGCTTTGCCGGTTCATCCGCATACTATCTGCGTTATATGGACCCGCACAACAACCAATCGTTGGTATCGGAAAAAGCAGACCATTACTGGCAGAATGTAGACCTCTATGTAGGTGGTACCGAACACGCCACCGGTCACTTGATTTATTCCCGTTTCTGGAACAAGTTCCTTCACGATCTGGGCATAAGTATCAAGGAAGAACCGTTCCAGAAATTGGTAAACCAAGGAATGATTCAGGGACGAAGCAACTTTGTATATCGTATCAAAGATACCAACACCTTTGTATCATTGAACCTGAAAGACCAGTATGAAACTACTCCGCTGCATGTGGATGTGAACATTGTTTCAAACGATGTATTGGATACCGAAGCATTCAAGGCATGGCGTCCCGAATACAACAATGCCGAATTCATCCTTGAGGATGGAAAATACATCTGCGGCTGGGCAGTAGAGAAAATGAGTAAATCAATGTACAATGTAGTCAATCCCGACATGATTGTCGAAAAATACGGTGCCGACACCTTGCGTATGTACGAAATGTTCCTCGGTCCGGTAGAACAATCCAAACCTTGGGATACCAATGGTATTGACGGTGTACACCGTTTCTTGAAAAAACTCTGGAACCTCTTCTATAGCCGTACAGATGAATTCCTGCCGGTAGAAGGAGAACCGACCAAAGAAGAATTGAAAGCCATCCATAAACTGATTAAGAAAGTAACCGGAGACATTGAAACCTTCTCTTACAACACATCTATCAGCGCTTTCATGATTTGCGTCAACGAATTGGGCAGCCTGAAATGCCGCAACAAGGAAGTATTAAGCCATCTGATCGTCCTGTTGGCACCATTCGCCCCCCATTTCGCCGAAGAACTGTGGGAAGCACTGGGCAATACCACCAGCGTATGCGATGCACAATGGCCTGTATTCAATGAAGAATACCTGAAGGAAGATAGTGTGAAATATACTATTTCATTCAACGGTAAAGCACGCTTCACCATGGAATTCCCTGCTGATGCTGACAATGATACCATTCAGGCAACCGTTATGGCAGACGAGCAGGCACAGAAATGGATTGAAGGCAAGACCCCGAAGAAGGTAATTATCGTTCCGAAGAAGATTGTAAATATCGTACTATAATCGTCTATGGATAAAATTCTAAAAATCAGACTTGGTAGAGATGTAAAGGACTATTTGTCCATTACTTTCGGACTGATGTGTTATGCATTGGGATGGGCAGCATTTTTGCTGCCCTATCAAATAACCACAGGTGGAGTAACCGGTATTTCGGCTATCATCTATTATGTGACGGGTGTGGAAATTCAAGTTTCCTATTTCATAATCAATGCACTCTTCTTAGGATTCGCATTGAAGATACTCGGCCCCAAGTTTAGTTTGAAAACAGTTTACGCTATCTTCATGCTGACATTTCTGCTTTGGCTTTTTCAGGCAATATTAAAAGGGCCGGATGGTAACTTACCACAATTATTAGGTCCCGGACAAGAGTTCATGGCTTGTGTAGTAGGTGCAGGATTGTTAGGTTTCGGCATTGGCATTGTGTTCTGCAATAACGGAAGTACCGGAGGGACAGATATCATAGCCTGGATTATCAATAAATATAAGGATGTAACGTTAGGCCGAATGATGATGTACTGTGATATCGTCATTATTTCTTCCTGCTATTTTATCTTTCACGATTGGAAGCGAGTATTATTCGGATTTTGTGTCTTGTTCATCATGAGTATTGTGATTGATTATGTAATCAACAGTACACGTCAGTCTGTTCAATTCCTCATCTTTTCACGTAAGCATGATGAAATAGCCGAAGGCATCACCAAACAAATTGACCGCGGAGTAACATTGCTGGACGGTACCGGTTGGTACAGCAAGCAAAACATAAAGGTCGTAGTGGTATTGGCAAAAAAAAGCCAGTCACTGGATATATTCCGCTTGGTGAAAGATATTGACCCCAATGCATTCATCTCACAAAGCAATGTAGTGGGAGTGTATGGCGAAGGGTTCGATAAATTGAAAATAAAATAAATTCTATCCCTTGTTTCACCGTCCCTGCATCTGAAAGTGGGACGGCGGCCCAAGGGTAGGATTACCCATCTTGCTCCTGTCCTTGTCAATCACCACCTTGTGAAGAATCTCGTAAATCAACCCGCCTACATCTATCCCTAAATTAAACTTATTGAACTTATAACAAGGAACTACTACCGGAACCGTTTCCCAACCTCCACGCAAAGGATTGTAATAGCGCTGCACTCCCATTTCCACACTGAACCGTTCGCTCATATCCACCGTCATGCTGGCACCATAACTGTGCGATTCCATACCATACGTCTGACCTCTATAATAAGAACCGAATACTTTAAAGGCAACACGGTCTGAAGCCCGATACATCACTGCACCCGAAGTTCCGAAAGACTGCCCAACAGCGAAAGGCATATTCATTTTCATGGCATCGACACCCACCTGTACGCTCCATCGGGGATTGAACCTGTACATGTATCCCAACGAAGCTTTATTCATCAGTCCGATACCAGGCAAAGCAGTCTGCTCTCCCGAACCATAAAACACTCCATTTTCAAATCCTTTTATTATCCCTCCGGTGCTGTAATCTCCCCTGAACATAGGTGAAGGATTTGTATAATAAGGAAGAACAAGTGGCTTCTTTAAAGAAAGACGAAGTAAAGAATCGGTTGGAGTAGGTTGGGGCAGAGGAAAACTTAAAGTCTTTTCATCCGACACAGAAAAATCTTCATGCAGAAAAGAAACAGAAAAAGAGTTTCCTTCCTGTATTTCGGACGATGTCCGCACACTGTCACGAACAATGCGTTTCACATCCTCTTGAGCAACCATGTCTGATGAAACGCCCCAAAGCAACAAATATATTCCCATGCGGACTATATTGTTAAATAAATCCGATTTCCACTTCATAAACCCTTCTGTTTTAAATATACCGCAAATGCAAATTTAATAAAATCTATTGCTTGGCAATCATTTCGGACTGTTATTTTCTTAAAACAATCTATATAAATAAGTACATGCCAACGGCATATCAAAAAGATGGAAGTATTTTCAAAAAACTCCAGGAACTTTTTTTAAAATCTCAAGGTCTTTTTAATGAAGAATTATCGTCCGTTCTCATCACAAAAAAGCAAGAACTAACCCGATAGAAAGTTTATTGCATATCTTCTTTCACACATAACAACTGCCGAAACCACCTGTTTATGGGAAATCATTGTGAAAGACATCATTCATGCTCATCGAATGTGAATTATGTGAACAAGACGATATATCTGCCCTCATTGGAAAATCAAGTCCGACCATCTTGCAATAAATGTTATTACTGTTTATTATCTTTCTTAGGTTTCAAAGTCACTAAAATGACAACCGGATTATCATCCTCTTTTATATTTTTCAGCAACTCATCCAGTTCCTTTTTTCTCTCAGGCAAGAGACCGGTTGAATAACGCTTTTCTTTATCTTGCAGGAGTCCACCGGCATAATAGACCATCAGTAAATGATTGTCATCACTTGTCCATGCAGGATGGATATCATAGCCACCGGCCAGATTGTCTTTAATAGTAACATTAGTAAAGGTTTTCTTCTCTTTATCATATATTCCCAAACGAGAAATATTCTTCATTCCATAATTCACAAACAAATACTGAGCTGTTTCCTTAGCCCAATACACCGATAGAAACTGAAATCTTTTCTTAGGGTCAACTTCATCAGCAGATACATCAATATCTTTGCCGGAACAATCGAATTTATAAACCAACTGACGTTTTTTGGGCGATAAAATCTTAAATATTACATTCTCCAAGGCCGGCTTATAGAACAAACTATTATCATAATTATACATAAAATCACGGGAAGTCAGAATCATACCGTATTTCTTATTCTCCTCCAAATGACCACGCCACTTACTTACAGTCTTTCCATTCTGACTGTCGACCATATATAACTGTATCGGATTCGCCTTGTCAGCATAATAAATATCATTACTATACAAAATATGATTCTCGTCAAACAATCCGGCTGCTCCCATATTTAATTGGGGTGTAGGAACACTCCTCACAAACGTTCCGTCAAATCCATAACAAGTCAAAGTAGTCCAGTTCTGAACATATAATAACTTGTTTTTCCAATCGCCGAAAGCAAATAAACCTTGCAAGTATTCTTCCGGACCCTGACCTTTACTTCCAATCTTATTGAGGAACTTTCCATTCTTATCAAAATGAAAAATGCCACTTGTAATAATGTCTTCCCCTGTATACTGCATGATGTAGAACTCATTATTCATCAGACAATCATCGGTTGTCTCCAAAGGCACATACCTGATATCTGAAGCCAACTCGTTTAACATTATCTCTTTAGGGGATTCACTGATGGCTTTTGCCAAATTAATGACCACAGGTTTTTGAGCTGAAACCGACAAAACACAGCACAAGCATAAAAAAGAAAACAGATACTTCATATTCATTTTTTATTAAATTAATAATGTTCTTTATTTTAATTCCGCTACCAACAGAGTCGGATTAGCATCTCCTTCCTTATCTTCGCGTATTGATATCAGATGACGCTGAGTAACAGAAGTAAACGAACGACAAACAAACTTTTCTTCACTAGGGGAAAGGTCATCTGTGAAACAATCTTCATAATTATTAGCCTTGCACATCCAGTCTTGCTTGGAACACAGCATCCAATAAGCTTTCTCTTTATAACCATAAAAAACAACAAGAAATCTTCTGTTTCATATACACCGGCTATATTTATCATATTTCGATTCTTTTTGGGATTAAAATAGTCATCCCGATTCTCATTATCCACCATACCGATATTCAATTCATATCTTCTATACTGCTTCAAACCATCACGCAATACACAAATAACATTCTTCAACGGATTCTTATAATACACCTCATTTTGATAAGTATATAGCAAAGGCTCTCTCAATAATAATCTGATTTTATAATCTTCCGGAACAGTAGAACGTACTCGTTGTATTAATTTTCCATCCTGACGAGAAGCTCTCAACAGTTCATAATTTTTTGAACTATGATAAAACATATTATTAGCATAAATAATATCATTTTCCCTCAACACCACTTGATAAGTATAAGCATTATGAATAGGTATTTTACGCATAAATTTTCCATCATACGAGTAAATAACAAAGTTGTTTCCTCTACTATCAACCACCCAAAGCTCTTTTTTATCCTCATCCACAGAAAAAGAAAGGGAACGAATATACTCTTCCGGTCCTTCTCCCGAACAGCCTATCTTATTAAGAAACTTTCCATCCTTTGAGAAGCGATAAAAAGCTCCCGGTTTTCTTTGATCACATACAAAAATATATTCTTCACCATAGTATATTTTTAAATCAGTACCCAATAGACATTCCTCCGTTGTTTCCAATGGAATTACCCGAACACTTTTGGCTACCTCACTCAATTTGATTTCCTGTTCTTTTCCTGCATTGCCCAATATATCAATTTTCTGCTGTGAAAAGGATGGCAATATAGCCACACATAAAAAAGTAAATAATAGTAGACACTGTTTCATAACATAACTATTTTAAAGATTGTAAAAGCACATCAATCATTAACTTACCATTTTCTACAGCATAATCGGACACACATATTTTTTGTTTTTCATAGCCGGCTATCGAAACATAAACCGTATCCTTTTTCCCAACCGACAACCGATAGTTCCCATCGATATCACTGATAGTTCCAAATGATTTTCGAGGAACAAATACAGATGCAGCTACTATTTTCTGTCCTGTTTCATCTGTAATTTTCCCCATAAGCGTTACCTGCTGAAGATCTGTAACCTCTGCACTCGATACCGGAACTGCAAATATCCAGACATACAGCAATAATAAAGGAACAAGAGCTACTGTCCAACATTTTTGTATGCCGTGAGAAGAAGGCTTTTTCAACATGGAAAGACGCATTAATCGGGTAGAATATGCAAACGGATTAACCAAACTTTTCATGGTTCCATATAACCAATATCGGGTAAGTGTCTCCTTATAAACATCCATTCCCGCCACATTCCCGGCATTACTATCCGCCAAAAACTCATGGTTTTCCACCAAGTCACGTTTATACAGCCAAGCAATAGGGTTGAACCACTGTATGATATAAAAAATATCTCCCAACAATAAATCAACGCAATGCCATTGGCGAATATGAGTCTCTTCGTGTGCAAGAATCACATTTTTATCCACTTCTTTTATCCCTTGTGGAAGCACTATATAACGAAGGAAAGAAAAAGAAGATTGAACCATCGGTGTCTCTATCGAAACAATACCGCAAAAAACTTCTTTTGAACCGCTGCGAATACATCGGAACAACCGGAAAACAGTCCACATACGAGATAACAAAAGTACAATAAGTCCCGAAATATAAATGAGACAACCTATCTGACTGAAATTGACAGATTCATTGACTTTCATTTCTATACTTATGATATTGCCAATCCGAAAAGCCGTTTCCGGCAAATCAGTCTCACTGACCGTTGGCACAGCATAATATAGAGGGATAAAAGGCAGTGCTAAAGCTATAAACATTCCCGCTAAAAGATATACCCGATTAAATCTGAAAAAGGTATTTCCACGCAATGCCCAATGATATAAACTATAAAAAAGGGTGGTCAGCAAACAAATTTTTAAGAGTAATATCCACATAATTACTCCTTCCCTTTTTCATTTTTCAGTTTCCGTCTGGTTTCTTCCAACAGTACATCCAACTCTTCTGCCGTCATATTACTTTCTTTGGCAAAAAAAGAAGCCAAGGATGAAAAGGAGTTATCAAAATAACGGCTGATAAAGCCAAAAAGCTGTTTGCGGGAGTACTCTTCTTTTTTAACCAAAGGATAATAAATGTAACCGCGCCCTGTACCCGGTTTATGACTGACCGCCCCTTTGTTTTCAAGAATACGAATAATAGTGGATACGGTAGTGCGCGAAGGTTTTCCTGCGTCATCCATACACGAAAGTATATCCTGTACGGTAGCTTCCTCCAACTTCCATAAATAATGCAATATTTGTTCTTCTGCCTTTGTTAGTTCCATAACTTATTAGATTGATAAGTACGAACTAAATATATGACTAAATTTTTAGTCGTTATCATTTAAAGGCGAAAAAGAACTATTAATTAACTATGTTTATAAGTTTATTTAGAATGTCATTACATATAAGATAAGTTTGTAGGGGAGTTTCCACAGTAACACACAAGATGCCGGTTTAATAACCTAAACGGGACAATAGATATTTCGTCCGGCGAGCTGATACATTCTTTACAACGAACCGTTGCATTCATTAATCATCACCATCGGTTCTATAATCAGTGCCACTGATTTATTAATTTCTACCACCGATTAATAAATCGGTGGTAGAAATTAATGAATATGTCAAGAGCCGATTGGCTTTATATATGGAGTCTGATTGCTATCCGAAGTAAACATAACAAAATAGACTGCTATCTTCCTTGCCGGCTATATTTATTCTGTCAGGAATCACCTTATTTTGGTTCATTCTCAGTATCTTTGCATTCAATAAATACGATGTAAGATGAAACGAAAATTAGTATTTGCTACAAACAATGCTCATAAACTGGATGAAATATCCGCTATTCTAGGAGAGAAAGTAGAATTATTGAGCTTGAAAGATATCCATTGCGATATTGATATCCCCGAAACTTCTGATACACTGGAAGGTAATGCGATGTTGAAAGCTGAGTATATTTATGAACACTACGGTTTGGACTGTTTTGCCGACGATACGGGTCTGGAAGTAGAGGCACTAAATGGAGAACCGGGTGTTTACTCTGCCCGTTATGCAGGAGGAGAAGGACATAATGCGGAAGCCAATATGCAGAAATTATTGCAGAATATGCAAGGAGTACAAAATAGAAAAGCACAGTTCCGCACTGTTATTTGTTTAATAACGAATGGAAAGAAGCATTTATTCGAAGGCGTAGTAAAAGGTGAGATTATCAAAGAGAAACGCGGTGACTCCGGTTTCGGGTATGATCCTATCTTTATGCCTCAAGGATATGAGCAAACGTTTGCCGAACTGGGAAATGAGACGAAGAATAAAATCAGCCATCGTGCATTGGCGGTGGAAAAGCTTTGCCGGTTTCTGAAGGCGTAAAAAGTGAAAAGGGTAGTATAAAAATATCATTTTGCTAGTAGGGGCGAGGTTCGCTCGCCCAAAAATAGTTCACTTCATGCATTCGGGCAGGCAGACTCTGTCCTTACAGTTGATGGATTGTTCCAATTGATACGATTAAACATATACTTATGAAATGCAGTAGGTGTAGCACGTAACATTGCATCAAAACCAACTTGTAACTTTTTCATATATCCCTAAGTTATTTCTGCAAATTATAGTTCTATCACTTGTTACTTCTATCAATCCTCATTCATATTTCTCTATAGCTTGTATAGTAGAGTCTATCTCTTTTATAAAATAATCAAAAGATTCGGGATTTATCATATTAGGAATCTGAACCAACAAATCATATCCTTCGTCTATGGCCAACAAGCGGCTCCATAACAAAGCGAAAGAAAGTTTCTGGGCATAGATACGCTTCACTTCCGGTTTTGCATCCAGGCAGTCATTCCGTTCTTTTTTCAAGGTTTGATAAGTAGTATATAGCACATCAGCCGACTTTATAGAAGCATAAGCCTGAATAATACTCAACCCCAGCTGCCTATCTTTTATTTGTGGAAAAAGCGCCGAACTCTTCATCAGTTCCAAAGCATCAGTAGTAAAAGTAATAAATGAAGTTTGGAAAGGCATATTGGAATAATACTCCAATGAATCTTTCGATACCACCAAAAGACTATCCTTGTTTCTTAATAAAAATTGTGCAGCGCGTATTTCCCGCTCTACTCTCTGTTTTCCGCCTAAAATGGTTTCCCTGTTAGTCTGTAGTTCCGCTTTTACCAAATGAAGCGCACTCTTCACATCCCGCTGCGTATTCCGTTTCTCTATCCAGTCACTTCCCATAAAAGTAAGGATGATACCCAGCACTACAGCAGTAAAATTGCATACAAAATCCCCTATCCTACGATTCTTGAAAAGGAGCGTTATTCTTTTCCATAGTATTTTTTTCATTCTATAATCCTTTTTATTTTCCTATCGAAAATAAATTTGGCGGAATAAACGATTCCTTAAGGACACATTATTCCGCCAAAGTAAATTGTTTATTAATATCCCAAAAAGTCGCCCTTACTCTGAAACGTATGGAATAAACGACTTTTTATTTTCATAATCCCAGTTTCTCCGAGATTTCCAGCATCTTCTTAATAGGTTTTACCGCTTCTTGGGCTATCGCTTCATCCACTGTCACTTCCGGCCATTCATACTTCAGTGTATTATACAGCTTTTCCATGGTATTCAACCGCATGAAATTACATTCATTGCAAGCGCAAGTGCTGTCTTCGGGAGGAGCGGGAATAAAGTTCTTTTCAGGGCATTGTTTACGCATCTCGTGCAAAATTCCACTTTCCGTAGCAACGATAAAATCCTTTTTATCACTGGCAATGGCATATTTCAGCAGACCTGCCGTAGAACCTACTTTATCGGCCAGCTTTGCAACAGCCCCTTTACATTCGGGATGTACCAGAATAGCCGCATCGGGATACTGTTTTTTCAAAGCTGCAATTTTTTCAACAGAGAACTGTTCATGCACATGGCAGGCACCGTTCCACAACAGCATATTACGTCCTGTAATCGAATTTATATAGTTTCCCAAGTTACGGTCCGGTCCGAAGATGATTTTTTCGTCTGCCGGGAAGCTTTCCACTATCTGCTTGGCATTGGTGGAAGTCACCACTACATCAGTCACAGCCTTTACTGCAGCCGTTGTATTAACGTATGAAATTACGGTATGCTCCGGATGTGCTTTAACAAACTCTGCAAAAGCATCGGCAGGGCAACTATCGGCCAAAGAACAACCGGCATTCAAATCAGGTACAAGCACTTTTTTATTCGGACAAAGAATCTTAGCTGTTTCTCCCATAAAGTGTACACCGCACATCACAATAATATCGGCATCTGTTTTAGCCGCCCATTGTGCCAATGCCAGACTGTCACCTACAAAGTCAGCCATATCTTGTATTTCACCCGACTGGTAGTAATGTCCCAAAATAAGTGCATTCTTCTCTTTACGCAACTTATTTATCTCTGCTTTCAAATCTAAGGTCTTGTCCACCGGTTCGGCAACATACCCCTTTTTCAACCATTCCTCTTTATTCATTATTTCTATGTTTTTTCTTTCTTCTCTTAAAAAAAGAATTTATAGTGATGATAATTGTCGGTTAATAGTGTTAGTAAAAAGTAGACTGCTTTTCTTGCCTGAGAAGTTATTCATTCATAGTGCAGAGATATGAATAAGTAATCAACGGGCTTAAAGTCTGATAATACAGTCTTTATCTTTTCTATTAACAAACTGTTGATAATATGCAAAGTTAAAAACTTTATGGTTATGAACGCCTAAAATAGTGATTAAATTGTGTTGATATTGTCGGTTTAAGTTCTTGAATTATTCTTTGGATTGTTGATTTCTGTCATTCGATATATCTTTTATTGAAATATGCAAGAAATACTTTTGAAATGATATGCTCATTCTTTTTACATGTTTTCAACCGTTATCAACAGGGTTATGTGAATTAGTTATTATCTTTGCAATATATATTAATAGCATGTAGAAAAAGATGAGAAAATTGAAAATAACGGAGCTTAACCGTCTTACAGTAGATGAATTCAAGCAAGCAAACAAGTTACCGTTGGCAGTGATATTGGATGAAGTACGCAGTTTGCATAATATCGGTTCCGTATTCCGCACATCGGATGCTTTTCTTGTAGAACGTATTTATTTATGTGGTATTACCGCCACTCCTCCCCATCCTGAAATGCACAAAACGGCATTAGGAGCCGAAGATACTGTTGACTGGAAGTATGTGAAGCATACATTGGAAGCAGTGGAAGAACTTCATAATGAAGGATATACGGTGTTGGCTATAGAGCAAGTGGAAGGAAGTACCATGCTTGACGAGCTTGAGCTTGAGCCGGATAAAAAGTATGCCATCGTAATGGGAAATGAAGTGAAAGGTGTTCAACAAGAAGTAATTGATGCCTGTGACGGTTGCATCGAAATTCCTCAATATGGCACAAAACATTCATTGAATGTATCGGTTACTACCGGCATTGTACTTTGGGAGTTTGCAAATAAATTGATTAAGTTTAGAAAAGAGTAACTATAAAAGAATGAGGAACTAACCGGATTTATATTTGTCCGTTTTCCACCAATAATACCACCCGTTCCGTCAGCTTATCCTCCGCTTCGGGATGATATTCTTTTTTCAGGCTTGCGCCGAACAATGCGGCAAAAGTCTGATAAAACCCTGCTTTAAAGGGACCCATAAAAGCTTTTACCAATTCGTATGAGGAAGAATCGGTTTCGCGGTTTACCAACTTTATCAACAGTTTGCCCTGTGCAAAAGTTAATTTCTTCATGACAGGAGTATATTGCTCTTTCAGTCCTTTTTCAACGAGTTTCAGATGTTTCTCTCTGGCTTTTTTATCAGGGAGTGTTTCCAGATATTCGTAGGTTTCGATAATGGCACGGTTGATGGCACGAGCCAAAGGCAAAGTCTTCTTTACATTCCTTACCAGGCGGTAATATTCCCGTCTTTCTTTTTCATTTTTAAATTTTAATGGCTTGAATACGTATACATTAGGTAGCCGTAGTGAAGGAATGGTATCCCCTTTGTATACACATACAGGCACCATGTATCCGTTTATAGTCGTTGTCGATTGCTGAGAATAGGCAGCAATGACTATAAAGGAAAGAAATAAAGCTATATAGAGTTTCCTTTTCATTTCTATGCAAAAGTAGTAAGAAATGTGGTTACTCTTGCTTTGAATAAAACTATTTAACTTAAAACACACCAATAAATTACAAAATGAACAGATTGTTGAAATCAATGTTAATTACTTGTATTACAATAGGCTTTTCTGTGAATAACTTATCAGCACAAGAAGCTTGGGAGGAATTGGCAGAGCAATTAATTGATGAAGAAGGAGGAGAAGTTTTTCAGTGGGAGAATAATTTTGAAGAGTTATCGGAGTTAAGAGAAAATCCTATCAATATCAATACGGCAACAAAAGAGCAGTTGGAGAGATTTCCTTTTTTGTCTGACAAGCTGATTGAAAATATCTTGTATTATCTTTATAAGTATGGACCGATGCTTAGTGAGAATGAATTGTGGATGATTGAAGATATTAACAGGCAGACTATTCGTTGTTTACAACCATTTATTTGCTTTAAACATACTGAAAAAGAGGAATATAAGCCTACTTTGAAACAAGTGTTGAAATATGGAAAACAAGAGTTATCAACACGTGTGGATATTCCTTTTTATACTAAATCAGGGTATAAGCTTCACACCAAGGAAGAATTGAAGAAGAATCCTAATAAACAATACTTGGGGTATGGGTATTATCACAGTCTGAGATATAGTTTTCATTATCGGGATAAGATATATTTGGGACTTACGGCAGAAAAAGATGCCGGCGAACCTTTCTTTGCCGGACAGAACAGAAAAGGATATGATTTTTATTCACCGTACTTGTTTATTCGTAATATGGGCAGAATCAAATCATTGGCTATCGGTAATTATCGTTTAAGCTATGGTTATGGACTAGTTATTAACACTGATTTCGGAATGGGTAAAACAGCTACGCTTTCTACATTGGGAAATAAGAATCGGGGAATTCGCAAACATTCTTCGACAGACGAATATAATTATTTTCAGGGAGCGGCAGCCAGTTATAAGTTGTCGAAAAGGTGGACGACAGATGCTTTTTATTCTTACCGGAAGATGGACGGTATTGTGAATAACCGGTTTATAACTTCGTTGAAAAAGGATGGATATCATCGTTTATACAGGGAATTTGAAAAGAAGAATATGATTACTAATCAGGTGATTGGTAGTAATTTAAATTATAATGGGAAGTATTGTGAGTTAGGATTAACAGCAGTTTATAATGTTTTCAACAAGCCGTTGAATCCTGACTTAAAACCTTATAATAAATTCTATCCTCGAGGCAAAGACTTTTATAATGTAGGAGGAGATTACAAATTTTTTTGGAAGCACTTTTCCTTTTTGGGTGAGACTGCTATTGATAAAAGTGGTGCTGTTGCCACTATGAATATGTTGAGTTATTCACCGAAGGGAGGAACACAATTGATAGTTATGAACAGATATTATGATGCAAAGTATCAAAGTATTTATGGTCGTTCTATAGGAGAAGGAAGTAGTGTACAGAATGAAAGTGGATTTTATATTGGATTGGAAACTAAGTTATTACGATATATAAGGATGAGTTGTTATGGAGACTTTTTTTATTTTCCATGGAAGAAGTATTTGGTTAGCGAACCGGGAACCAAAGGTTTTGACGGCTTGATTCAGCTAAGTTATTCACCTACTTATCAACTGGAAATGTTCATAAGGTATCGCTATAAAAACAAGAAAAAGGATTTCACGGCAGAGGATAAAATCAAGCAAACGATTCCTTATATACAACAGAAATGTCGTTATCAGTTGAATTATTCACTGAAGGATAAACTGTTGTTGAAAACAATAGCAGATTATGTTCGGGTAAACTATCGAAACCGATCAGCTTCCACCGGCTTCTTATTGTCGCAGAGTGCCGGTTATAAGTTCAATGATTTGCCTTTCCAATGTGATATAAGTTGTGTTTGGTTTAATACGGATGATTATGATTCGCGGTTAACCATTTATGAAAAGAATGTGCTTTATGCTTTTTCCATGCCTTCATTTTATTATGAAGGTACGCGACTGGCAATAAATGTACGTTATGAATTGAATAAGCATATCATGGTTCAAGCTAAATACGGGATGACGCATTATTTAAATCGGGATGTTATCGGTTCGGCGTTGGAGGCCATTGATGGAAGTACAAAGGGTGATCTTTATTTGCAGTTGAGGATGAAATTCTAAAAACATTATGTATTTTTGCACTGTTATCAACAGAAAAATAACTATGTCAACAGTCATTTATCCTTCTCCTATATTCGGTCCGGTGCATAGCCGTCGTTTGGGAGTTTCTTTGGGAATCAATCTTCTTCCCGAAGACGGCAAGTTTTGTTCTTTCGATTGTATTTATTGTGAGTGTGGTTTTAATAAAGACCATCGTCCGAAGAAGAAATTACCTGCCCGTGAGCAGGTTCGTGAAGCTTTGGAAGCCCGTCTGCTCGATATGCAGCAAAACGGTCCAAAACCGGATGTCCTGACTTTTGCCGGCAATGGTGAACCTACTGCCCATCCTGAGTTTGCAGGAATTATAGATGATACGTTAGCGCTTCGTGATAAATACTTTCCGCAAGCAAAGGTGAGCGTGTTGAGTAATTCTACTTTCATTCATAAAGCGGAGGTTTTTAAGGCATTAAACAAGATAGACAATAATATCTTGAAGCTGGATACGGTGAATGTTGATTATATCAATAAAGTAGACCGTCCTACCGGACATTATGATGTAAACGAGATTATAGAAGAGATGAAAGCTTTCAAGGGTAATCTGATTATTCAAACTATGTTTATGAAGGGGGAAAGCCAAGGAAAAAGTGTGGACAATACGACAGATGAATATGTTCTTCCCTGGTTGGAGGCAGTAAAAGAAATAGCTCCCCGCCAAGTGATGATTTATACAATAGACCGTGAAACTCCTGACCATGATTTGAAAAAAGCTGCTCACGAAGAGTTGGACAGAATTGCAGAGTTGGTAAAAGAAGCAAATATTCCTGTTTCGGTTTCGTATTGAAACTGAAACAGGAATATGAATGAACAATCCGATAACACAGAGTTACGGAAAAGTATTTTATCTTTGTGGGTATAAGTAAATAAGGAAAATTGTCAGGATATGGAGAAAGGAATAAAAGCATACCATTCATATTTAAGTTTTGGTGATGCAAAGGAAGCGTTATCAGAGACTGTTTGTGAAGATTTGAACTTAGATGATTTGTGCGAGCAGCTAGATTACACCTCTTCTTGTGTAGGAAGACAATATCTTTACCTGTTGGCGGAATTAATTTAGTGCATACTTAATTCTGCCAATGGGCTTGTCGTTAATGAAGTTTACGTATTGCA
>ENA-UEPJ01002941-UEPJ01002941.1-human-gut-metagenome-genome-assembly--contig:-NODE-2941-length-16260-cov-53.198789_pt1 | contig 16260 bp, 13 predicted proteins | sample MGYA00242890_ERZ507896 | MGnify/ENA primary metagenome ERZ507896 (study PRJEB26167, sample SAMN06115508) | human gut metagenome | host: Homo sapiens | place: China:Qinghai | collected 2015-08-20... | reverse complement strand
TTCTTTTTTAATGATTAAATTCTTTCTATCTAATGACAAACCTGTTAAACAAAAATACAACAAAAAATTTGATATATATGGATATGGTTCAATTGTACTAGCTCTTGCTTGTATGCAAATTGTGCTTGATAAAGGACAACAATTTAATTGGTTTGATACTACTTGGATTTGCTGGCTTACAGGTATTTCGATATTCTCATTTGTATTTTTCTATGTATGGGAACTTGAATACAAATATCCAGTAATTGATATAAGAGTTTTTAAAGACAGAAACTTTATGTTTGGGACGCTAATAAGTTCATTTATCAATGTAATGTTATATTCTACACTTTTACTAGTACCAATGTTTGTTCAAAGTCTTTTAGGATACAGCCCATCTAAATCAGGGCTGGCAATGTTTCCAAGAGCAATTATATGTTTAATAGGATTACTTGTTGTAGGTGAAATTTCAAAATATGTGAAGCCTAAAATTCTTGCAACTATAGGACTTTTAACAATGGGATTATCAGTGTTAATGCTCACACAACTAAATACAACATCTTCAATTGAAAGCGTAGTTCTTCCAAATATTCTTTTATGTATAGGAGTTCCGACTGCATTTGTTCCTATTACAGCAATGTCTTTTAATACTTTACCGGCATCAAAAAATGCTGATGCTGCTGCATTACACGCATTATTTAAAAACATTATAACTGCAATATCAACATCAATGTCTGCAACTTTTATTGCTAGAGTATCACAAGTTAGACAAACATATTTGGTAGAAAATTTATCTCCGCATAATCCTATGTTTCAATACAAACTTATGATGCTTAAATCAAAATTTTTAATACATTACCCATCAGTTCTTGCAGCAAAAAAAGCAAGCGGATCATTATACAGAGAATTACTACAACAAGCTAAACTTGCTTCATTTTTCGACGCATTTTCAGTCCTTGCATTTTTATCAGTTGCAGTAATTCCATTACTACTACTAATTAAACTAAAAAAACAAAAAGACGTTACTTCTACATAATCTAACACACTAAAAAAGAGCCTCAATTTGAGGCTCTTTAATTTTTCATTTAATAATTCATTAGTGTAAAAATCTCAAATAGATATATCCGGAACTTATAACTAATGAAATTATCATAGTAACAACACCGTATTTTAAGAACTTCATAAACGGTATCGGATAACCATTATGTGCTGATGTTTCAGACACAATAACGTTTGCAGCAGCACCAATAATTGTCATATTACCGCCTAAACAAGCCCCTAAAGATAAGCACCACCACAACGGATATGTATAATCAGCACCCATAGTTTTTTGAATTTCTAAAAGCATAGGAGTCATTGTAGCAGTATAAGGAATATTGTCAATAATACCGGAAATAAATCCTGAAGCCCATAAAATTATCATTGCAGTAGCTTCTTGAGAACCTTGAGTAACTTTCAAAATCCATTGAGCCATCAAAGCAATACCGCCAGAAGCTTCAAGACCTCCAATAATTATGAATAAACCGATAAAGAAAAATATCGTATTCCATTCTACATCGCATAAAATATCTTTAGGTTTTTCAAATAACAACAATACACTCGCACCTAACATTGCAGTTACACAAGTTTCAATATGAGTAATATCATGCAATACAAAACCTAAAATTACTAAAACTAATACAATTGCACTTCTAATAAGCAACGGATAATCAGTTATAGTTTTTGAATTATCTAAATTTGCAACTACAGCCATCTTTTCAGGTGTAGCTTTTAAAGATTTTCTGAATATAAACATCATTAAAAGAACGACAACCATTAAAATTACAGAAACAACCCCTGTTAATTCTTTCAAAAATGCCATGAATGATAATCCAGCAGCACTTCCGATAATAATATTTGGAGGATCACCAATTAATGTTGCAGTACCTCCGATATTTGATGCAAAAATTTCAGTAATTAAAAAAGGCAATGGATTTATATCCAACTGCTTTGCGATAAAAAAAGTTACAGGCATAATTAAAATAACAGTAGTAACGTTATCTAAAAATGCTGAAGTTATTGCTGTAAATACTCCTAGCGTAAATAAAACTAATTTCGGATGCCCTTTAGTAAGTCTTAAAAGCTCATTTGCAATCCAATTAAACATTCCGCTTCGAGTTGCAATACTTACAATAATCATCATTGATACAAGTAAAAATATTACGTTAAAATCAACGAAATTAATAAAATAATGAGCATTAATTGCCCCACCATCTGCTAATTTAACTTGGCTAACAAGTCCAAGCAAAATAGTAATTGCGGCACCTAATAATGCAATAGTAACCTTTGGAATTTTTTCCAAAGCAATGAAAACATAGGCGATAAGTAGAATTGATGCGGAAACAACTACCCCATGCGCCTGAACAATTTCATGTAAATGTTCTATCATTACCGACTCTCCTTTACTAATAAATATATATTGCTATATTAAAAACACTTTCTTTTAAGTACAGCATGCTTTTAACCCCATAAATTTATCTAAATTATATCACAATCATTGCTAAATAAAATAACTAAAGAAATTAAGCAGAAGGTAAAATATATTTACAATCAATAATTCGACGTTTATTATCAATATTTCTTATTAAAATTTCTGAATTTTCAGGAAGAACATATAATGCATTAATACCAAATAAAGAATCTTCTCTTCTTGAACATCTTCTACAATCAAAACCTTTAGTACCTTCTGGAAGCATTATTCTTAAAATATAACCGCTGTCTCTATGATCTTTTCCCAAATTAACAGGATCTATTTCTGCTAAATAATCACCGTATCCTCTTGATGTTACAAGGAACGATTTATCTTTTATTATTGCTCCGTTTTCAAGATTTTCTACAAAATCTAAAGGAGCATAATTATCCCAAATTTTTTGGGTTCTAATCCCTGTATAAACATAACTTTGTTTTTCAATAGGTAATGCTTCATCTATCAATTTTCGCATTACTTTAACTTCATTCACAGATGATAAATCTTCCCCAGCTGAAAGTTTTACATTATATTGTGGATTTTTAAAAAATGATAATACAGCTTTCAAATCATCTTTTTCTAACTTTCTTGAATCCAAAGTTAATGGTTCCGGATGAGAATATACAACATCTTGAGCTCTATATCTAAATTGCGGAATATCCTCATAATCATCAGCGAATCTTGCAAATACAGGTCTAATTTCATCTCTTACTTTTTTCTCAGCTGATTTAATTGCTTCTTCATTTTTCTCATCATAAGCAAAAATTTTATCTACAATCTTTTGAACTTTTTCTTCTTTTGGTTTGGAATTTTCAACAATATAAAGTTTCATTTCTGGAATTTTATGAGGTTTAGGAATATTTCCTTCTAATTTAGGCAATGAAGAATTAACTGTTGAAGTTATTTCTTTTTCTACATTCTTACCTTTTCCTCTTGACAATGCAATACAAGCTATTGCGATACTAGCAAGAGCTGAAGCACCAGTAAGTGCATATACAGTATTATTTGAAAGACCATCTTTCTTTTCTCTCTTTTTTTTATCCTGCTGATTTGGATTTGAAGAAACTTGAACAGATGAAGATATAATTTTATTATCTAAATTCCCTACACTTAGCATGCTCATATTCATATAAAACGCCTAAAAAATTTTTTTGCTAGCAGGTTAAACAAATTCTAAATTTGGACCTGCAAAATCTAATACAAGATTTTTAATATCATCAGATTCCACCTGATACTTTATTTTTCCTGATGGATATTTTTGATAATGGTAAGCAGAAGACAACAAAACAAATTTTGCAGCATCAAAAATATTTAATGAAGATAAATTCAATGTAAGTTCTGGACAATCATGACATTTTACAAACTTCTTAAATTTATCTAAAGAATTTATAGAATTATCACATTTAAAATTTTGATACTGTCTCATAAAATTATATTCGCAATATTTTTACAAAAATTAAATATTTATATGATAATTAATACTTTTATATGATATTTATTATATAATTTCATTGATAGGGGAGTATAAAAATGGGTATGACAATTATGACAGAAAGTAAAATTAACGAATTAGCAAAAGAAGTTTTAGATATTGAAGCAAATTCAATACTAAGATTAAAAAATAATATTGGAGAAGATTTTGATAGAGCTGTTGATATTTTATACAATTGCAAAGGTCGTGTAATTGTAACTGGTATGGGAAAATCCGGACTTATCGGAAGAAAAATAGCAGCAACTCTTACATCTACAGGAACTCCATCTTACTTTTTACATCCTGCAGAAAGTACACATGGTGATTCGGGTATTATTACAAGAAATGATGTTGTAATTGCGATTTCTAACAGCGGAGAAACTCAAGAGTTATTAAATCTACTTCCATTAATCAAAAGATTTGGAGTTACAATGATTGGGATGACAGGGAAAATGAATTCAACATTAGCACACTCCTCTGACGTAACTCTTGATATTTCTGTAGAAAAAGAAGCTTGCCCTCTTAATAAAGCTCCTACAGCTAGTACAACAGCAACTCTTGCAATGGGTGATGCATTAGCAGTATGTCTATTAAAACAACGCGGTTTCACAAAAGAAGATTTTTTAATTTTCCACCCATCAGGAGCATTAGGAAAAGGATTTACATACAAAGTTGCTGACCTTATGCTTACAGATCCTGAAAAACTTCCTATAGCAAAAGAAACAGACTCTTTTGCAGATGTAATTAAACTAATCTCAGAAAAAAAATTAGGAATGGCTATGATTGTAAATTCCGAAGGGGTTTTAACTGGCGTAATAACAGATGGCGACATAAGAAGAGCTCTAATAAAATATCAAAATATAAGTTCATTATTAGTTAAAGATGTTATGTCTGTTAACCCTAAACATATTTCTCAAAAAGATTATGGAGCAAGCGCATTAAATCTTATGGAAAAATTCTCAATTACAGCACTTGCTGTTGTTGATGAAAATAAAAAACCTATAGGTGTTATTCATATCCATGACCTATTAAAAGCAGGAGTTGCATAAGATGATTAAACTTGTAGCTTTTGATGTAGACGGTGTACTTACAGACGGCAGTTTAACTTTTGATGAAAACGGTCATGAATATAAAACCTTTAATGCAAAAGATGGTCAAGGAATTGTAAATTTACACAAAGCTGGTATTATTACAGCAATAATCACTGCTCGCAATAACGGCACTGTTGAACATCGAGCAAAAAATTTAAACATAACCGAACTGCATCAAGGGTCAAAAAACAAAATTGAAACCCTTGAAAATATCATGAAAAAATATAATATAAACTTCGATGAAATAGCATACATGGGAGATGATTTGCCAGATATTTGCATTTTGGAAAAAGTACACTTAAAAGGTTGCCCAAATGATGCAGTAGATGAAGTTAAAAAAGTTGCAAACTTTATCGCTTCAAAAAATGGCGGTAGAGGTGCAGTTCGAGAATTTTGTGATTACATATTGAAAAAGGGGATATAACAAATGTTTGAGATTAAAACACAAGCTTTTTTTGCAGCAGCTCATCATTTATTAAATTATGAAGGAGAATGCGAAAATCAACACGGTCATAATTGGATGGTAGAAGTATTTGTAAAAGGGGATACTTTAGATAAAAGTAATATTTTAATGGATTACAAAACTCTAAAAAAAGAATTAAAAGCAGTTCTAGATTTATTAGATCACAAAGATTTGAATGCATTACCAGAATTTAAAGGAGAAAGTCCTTCTAGTGAAATGATTTCAATGTTTATTTACAACAAATTAAAAGAAAGAGTTGTCCAACTTAGCAAAGTAACTGTTTGGGAAACTCAAACTTCTTGTTGTTCGTATTTTGAAGAAGAATAGAATTTAACAAAAATTTAAAATTTTTAAAATGGCTTTTTTTATAAAAAGTATGTTACTTTTGCATTGAATATAAAAAGAAAGGAATATTAATGAATTTTATACAGGCAATTTTAATGGGGATAGTACAAGGCTTGAGTGAATTTTTACCAATATCAAGTTCTGCACACCTAGTATTTACATCTAATTTTTACAAAGTAATCAAAAATATTCCGATAGTACAAAGCTCTAATGAAGAAGTGTTCTTTGATATTATGGTTCACTTAGGAACATTAATTGCAGTATTAATATTTTTCAGAAAAGATGTATTAAATATTTTAAAAGCAATGTGGCATGCTATTAAAACTAAAAATTGGGAAGATAAAGAAGCTAAATTGGGTTTATTTATTATGGCAGGCACAGTAATCACAGTAATGCTTGCTTTGCCTATTAATGAAATAGCAGAAAAACTTGTATATTCTCCATCTATTGTTGGAATTTTATTATTCATTACAGGTTTCACCCTTTTATACAGCGAATACAAATCTAAAAAACTTGAAGAAAAAAAAGACGAAGTATCCCTAAAAACATCAATATTAATAGGATTAGCACAAGGCTTAGCTGCACTACCTGGATTTTCTCGCTCCGGTTGGACTATTGCAACAGGTCTATTTTGCGGGTTAGATAGAGTAACAGCAGCTAGATACTCATTTCTGTTGAGTATACCAATTATCTTAGGCGCATCTATGGTATATCCGCTGATAAAAATAGATATTCATGAAGCTGTACAATATAATTGGTCAGCAATAATCGCAGGAACAGTTGTTTCTGCAATCGTCGGATATTTATGTATAAAGTATTTTATGAAATTTATATCAAAATTTTCACTTGCAATATTTGGCTATTACTGCATTATTACAGGGGTTGCAACAGCAATATTTTTTACAATAGTTCACTAAAAATATATTGTTAAAAAATGTAAAATTGATTAAAAAACACTATCAAAAAATAATATTCACAGATCTTATATTAATACATCGATGAGTGTGGAGTAAAGATGATTTTACCTATTATTAATAATAACAACAACAAAATAAACTTTTCTGCAGATAAAGGCAAAGAAGAAAATAAAAAAGCTATTGACTATGATCATGACACTCTTTTAAAAAACAATTTTGCCACACGCACACGTATAGGAATTGATAAATTGACAAATGCCGCAACTTTATACCCTGCAAAAGGTTTAAAAGGTAGCAAAAATGCCAATTTTTATGAGTTTTTAACAATGGGGACAGTACCTTACCTTATAGGTAGCGGAATGTTAATGGGCGTATTTAATGCTGCAAATAAATATTTTGCACCATTTGCAAAAACAAAAGCTTCAGCATTAGGTAAAAAAATGGCTCTTGGTGTATTATTTTACGGAATTGCTAAAAATATATCAAAATCATTCATCAGCAAACCTATACAAATGATGACTGGTATTGATATTGAAAGACCTTATGCAAAAGTAATTTACGAACTTCCAGATGATATTAATGATACAGATATTACAAGTATCGAATATCACAAAGTTTTTGAAAGTGTAGAATTCCCTCGTTGGGATTTATTATATGGAGATGAAACAAAGGGAGAAAAAAGAAATTACAGATATGATAGAATCGCCAAAAGATTAGGCATGGGTAAAGATTTGAAAGATTCTGACCAAGAAGTAAAATCCAGAATAAAAGAAATTATTATAAAATCAAGTTTGGCAAAAAATATATCTTCATATTTATGGGCAGCAACCGGTGTTGCTCTTGCATTCCAACAACCTTGGGAAAATTTCTTCAATGTAATGACTTTTAAATTTTGGAAAGGAAAAGAATTTACAAATTCAATAAAATCATTTGGAAGAAATTTTGTAAAAAGTTCAAAAGCTTTATTTAAAGGTGAAGGAACGGGCATAAACAAACATGCCGGCAAAATATTAATAGGAACAGCATTACTTTCATCAGTACTTGGAGTAATAAATGCAATGTCCAGTTCACAAAAGCCATCAAAAGTGGATGCTGCTGATGTAATCAAAAAAGATGATAGGTACGTGGTAAACTAATATGACAACAAATTTAATTCAAAATTACATAGCAAGCAAACCTTTAGGCGGATATAAACCTCAACAACAAAATACGCAAACTACAATTGTAAACTCGCCTAAAAAACCAATGCCAAATTTTGATATCCAACATGAATTGGATAATAGAACATTTATAAAACCATTAAAAGGTAAAGGTAAATTAGTAAGCGGAAATATATTTAATGCGCCAGCTTTAATGGTTAAAGATGGTATTTATGATGCTAAAGCTCTAAAACATGCGATTAAAGGTGAAGCAAATGACCACGAATTAGGAAAGATTAACGATATCGGGTTAAAACTTGGCGGACTAGCAATTGCAGGCTATTTATTCACAAGAAAGCAAACTCCAATGACTAAAGGAATGGAATTTGTAGGTTTAGGGTCATTTTTAGCTTCAATGGCTATATGGCCTAAAATTGCAATACAATTACCTGCATATTTAATCCATGGTGTTAACGTTCAAAAAGAATATGAGGACAGCTTTGGAAGAAAAAAACCTTTCTATCAAGATCCTCAATTTATTCCTTGGGATTTATATTCAGATGAAGAAATCCAAAAAATAGGAAATAGATTAGGCGTAGATAAAAATATTCCAAATAGACGAGATGCAATCCAAGAAAAAATGAAAAAGATTGCAATACAAAATAATACATTATGGATGTTATCAGCAGGTTTTGCAACACCAGTTATGAGTGCCCTAATTTGTAATCAGGCAGAACCTTATCTTGCAAAATTTTTAGATAACTTACAAAATAAAAAAGCAGATAAACTTTTAAATAATATTGATATGTATTCAAAAAAATATCAAGACAATTCTGTAAAAAATAATTTTGAAAAAATTGTTGCTTTATATAAAGATAAACCAGTAGATTCAAAATTAGAAAAACTGATTTTTGAAACATTCTCAAATGGTATTGATTTAGTTACAGCAGATAGCATTCAAAATGATTTAAAACAAATCATCAATAATAAAACATATCTTATAAATGATAGCACTGTAAAATTAATCAATCTAAATATTAACAAAAAATTTGAAAATAAAAACTTTTCAAAAGAAACTTTAAAACAAATATTACCGGATTATGATTCTTTATATAAATTATTTAAAGATAATAATTATCTAAACACTAATATTCAAAAATCAGAATTTAAAAATATTACAGACAAAATAATGTTAGTTATTCAATCAAACGTTAATAATTATAATAATAATGTTCCAGAAAATCAAAAAGTTGATCTAACATATATTAAAAAATTGATAGCTAGCAACAAAGAAGATAGTCATCCGATAAAAACAGCTTTAAGCAAAATGACTGGTAGTATCCTTGATTCAACAGCAATTGAAAAACTTAGAAAAGCGGCTGTAGTAATGGATAACTTTAGAGCTAAAAAAGCAGTATTAGATAAATATGCTTTGATAAAAGTTGGTTCAGCTCCCGAAACAGTTGCTGCTAATTATTGGAATAACACATCAAAATCATTATTAAAAATGTTCGGTATTACCCAAAAAGATTTAGAAAAAAGCGGTTTTGACAGAAATATTATGGGCAATTTGGTAAGAGATAAAATTGAAAAAATTGTTTCAAATGATAACTCTTACAATACATTAATGGATAATTTAGCAGGAAAAATTGCAGAACTTGATACACTAATAAAACCTAGTGATATATCTGTTCCAATTCTTAAAAACACCGAAAACTTAAATGATGCACAAAAACTTGCTTTAAAATCAAATTATGAAAATCAAGTTGATACTATATTTAATGAGTTTGCAGATTCCATAAATGAATTAGGTTTCCATAAAACTTCAAAAGCTGTTGTTGGAATACACGGAAACGATAATGTCGGAACTCTTAAAAACATTCAAAAATCATATGTATCAGAAAGATTATTAGGAATAAAAAGTTCATTCTTAAGACTTTATAATACAATTTTCTATTACAGACAAATTGCCAAAAGAGCTAATGAGCTGGAAGCATTAGGCAGATACTCAAGAGAAGGAAAAGAAGAACTTATTGAATTTGGAAAACAATTTACTATCAATGGTCACTCTTCAGATTTTGCAAATAAATTCTATATGCATAGAAATCCTCATCCTTCATTTGATAACAGTCCACTAGAAATTAAAGACGGAAAAGTTATTAATAAATATTATGGAAAAACAAAAGAATTAGTTGATATTCCAAATGAAAAATTCTTCTACCAAGATATTATGCGTATGCTTTACGAAGCACCATTAGATAAAGAAACAGAAGCAATCGCAGATAAACACTTAATTAAAGAAGAATTAATTAATTACAGAAATTTAATTTTAGATAAAATTGGCGGAGAAAAGAATTTTGCAAAACCACGCCATAGAATAAGACCGGAAAGCAAAACAGGATCAGAACTTAAATTCTTATTAACAGGTATTGCGACAGATGAACTATTCTACAAAGCCGGTCAACAAGCTTATAACACCAATAAATGGTTGAAAATGTTCGGAACGATAGGTGCAGTAACTTTAGGTGTAACAGTTCTAGCACAATTCTTCTTTGGAAAAACAAAATCACCTGAAAAAAAAGGTAATTAACAATGATAAATTCAACAAACTTATTAACATTAAAATTACACAACCTCAATAAAACTGAGAATACAACTAATCAAACCTCAGCAGTTACTTCTCCTTTAGAAAAAAAAGAAGTAAAATCTGGTCTATTAAATGCATACCTTAATAATATGGCATTAATAAATACCCCAGCTGTAAAAAAAGTTGATTCAGCTCCAAAAGTTATAAATTACCATAACGATTTAAGAACATTATTTAAAAATAATGAAGCAAAAATACTTGCAATTGTTCCTAGAACATTTAATGCAAAAGATTTAAACGGTAACGATTATATTGACGGAAATGAACAACATGGAACATTTCTTAATGCAATAGAAAGACTTGATGAAGTAAAAGCTGCAGGTTTTAATACTTTCCACGTTCTACCTGTAAGCACTCCAGGGAAAATAAAAGCTATGGGAACAGCTGGTTCTGTATATGCTCCAAAAGATATGCTTGAAATTGACCCAATGTTAATAGATAAAAATGATCCAAGAAGTGATAAAGAACAGTTCAAAGCATTTATAGATGAATGTCATAAGCGTGGCATAAGAGTAATGCTTGATTTACCAAGTTGTGCATCTTATGAAATGTTTTTAAATATGCCTGAATTAATGGCAGTAGAAAAAGACGGACTTGCGAAAACTCCTCAAGGATGGAACGATATCAGAATGCTACAACCTTGGGAAGACGAAGGAAAAAGGACATTAAATCCAAAACTTTTAGAATACCATAAAAAATTCGTAGATATGTGCATTGATTTAGGTATCGACGGTATAAGAGCTGACGTTGCAAGAACAAAACCTGCTGAATTTTGGGATGTAATTATTCCATACTCTCATATGAGAGACCCTGAATTTGCATGGCTTGCAGAAACTTACACTTATGAAGATGCTTCTCCACAAGCAAATATGCCTCATGACAGACCAGAAGACTCTTTAAGAGCAGGATTTGATGCAATATATGGACAATATCACATATTCCATGAATGGCCAAATGCCACAACATTTATGGATTATATAAAAGAACAATTAGATATGTCATATAGACTACCAAAAGGTAAATCTTTAATTGGTTCTTTCGCTACTCACGATGACATATCACCAATGTTCCACGGTGGTGCTGATTATTGTAATTTAACTATGGGTTTACAAGCTACATTACCAATGCTAAATCCATATATAGTTGATGGATACCAAAGCGGAGATGATTATATTTATTCATTTGCGGATAAATATAATCCAATAACTCAAACAGATAATCATGAAATGACTGTACATAGAGGAAGACTTGATATATTTAACTTGTCAAGAAGACCTGGAGGAACTCAACCAGAAATAGGTAAATTTATGACAAGCGCATTTAACATGCGTGATAAATATATTGACGTAATATCTAAAGGTACATTCATTCAATTAGATAAAGAAAACGACAAAAATGATAATATAATAGCCTATGCAAGACATTACAATGGAAAAACATTATTAGTTGTTGCAAATAAAAATGTTAACAGAGCAGTTGCTTGTAAAATAAAAGTTCCAACGTTAAAAGCAGATCAAGAATTAAATAATCTTTTACCTTCTTATGGCAAAGAAAGTGTACTACAAGCAAAAGATAATGAATTATGTGTCGATTTAGGCCCTGCAAGAGTTCACGTTTTTGAAATTGACACACCTAATATTGAAAATTTCTGTGATAAAATATACAAACAAAATTTATAAATAAGAAGGCACATTAAATAAACAACAAAGATGTAACTATTTTTGTAATAGTTGCATCTTCTTTTTGATTTTTTTTATTGTTTGAGTTAAAATATTCGGGCAAGGTATAAAACTTTTAACACAGCCCCGAAAAGTTTATACACAATTATTAAAAAGGATAAAAAAATGCTACAAGAATTTATTAGTTCAAAAATACACAGAGCAACCGTAACGGATGCAAACTTAAATTATGTAGGTTCAATTACAATTGATGAAACTTTGATGAAAGAATCTAAAATAAAAGAATGGCAAAAAGTTGATATTTTAGATATTAATAATGGAGAAAGATTTCATACATATGTAATTAAAGGGAAAGCTGATTCTGGAATGATTTGTTTAAATGGAGCAGCTGCAAGAAAAGTACAACCAGGAGATAAAGTTATAATTATAGCTTACGGCTTATATAATCCTGAAGAAATGGAAAATTACAAACCTACAATTATTATTGTTGATGATAAAAATAAAATAATCAATAAATAATTGATTTATAAACACTATACAATATTTTTACAAGCTTTGGATCTTTATCTAAAGCTTGTTTTAATTCATCCTTTTTTTCATCATTAGAAATTTCCGAAAAATAATAAAATTCCCAAGGTTGCACCTTCAAAGCTTCACTTAATTTTTGCAATGTCTCTATTGATGGAGAATATTTTCCTGTTTCTAAATAACTTAAACTTGGTGTTTCAATATTAATTATCTCTGCAAGTTTTTCCTGCGTTAAGCCTCTTGATTTTCTTATTTTTTGAATCTTTTGCCCTAAAAGCTTTTTAAAATCTGACATTTTCTGCTCCTATTAAATTATTTTATAAATATTTAGGGCAAAACATAGTGTGCAACTTTATATTAAACCTTGACTATTAATGCAATATACTATATAATATAAATAATTACACTAAATTTATGGGAGTATTATAATGTTTAAAATTAAAAAAGGTTTTACATTAGCAGAAATGATGGTTGTAATGCTCATCATGAGCATAATTTTAGCAGCCATGGCCCCGGTAATGACAACAAGAAGTAAAGCCGATTCATCATCCCCTTGGCGTTATTCCCCAAATAATTCATCAGATGCTTATTTTGGTTCAGGTAATGCTCAGGTTGCAATGATTGGACAACCTAATAAACTGGAAGCAGATGATGCTGCAAAATTAATTATTAATTCAAGTGATACATTAAAGTATCATATATCATTTAAATTAAAAAATTTAACATTAGGTCATTTGTTGTTAGATGAAAATAATAATATTATTTTAGGAAATTCTGATTTAAATAATAATACAGGAACTAGATTGACAGTATTAGGTTCAGAAGCTTTGCTTTCTAATACCACAGGGAGTAACAACACTGCAGTCGGTGTAGAAGCATTAAAAAGTAATTCAACAGGTGCAGAAAATACTGCTATTGGTGAAGCTAGTTTGATGAGTAATACAAGTGGAAAAGGTAACAATGTTTTAGGAACTTCAGCATTACGCAATAATACCACAGGAAGTAATAATACGGCTGTTGGTCAAGATACTTTATATAATAGTAATGCAAGTTATAATACTGCAATAGGTTGGTATGCATTAAATGCTGATACTTCAGGTGCTTATAATAATGCTTTAGGTGCTAAATCTTTGTATAATTTAAAAACAGGTGAACATAATGTTGCCGTCGGCTATGAATCTTTATATTATAGTAATGGCGGAGGATCTTTTAATACAGCTGTTGGGAATTATTCACAACTAAATGATACTTCAGGAAGTTATAATACAGCTTTAGGTTATGATTCTTTACGTAACAATAACGGTGGTAATTATAATACAGCTCTAGGTTATCGTAGTAATTATGATGAGAGTAATACTAACCATAATGTAACAGGTTCAATAGCAGTTGGTGCAGGAGCTATTGCATTTTCGGATTATGCAACAGTAATCGGTTATGATGCAGGCTCAGGCAATACTAATACAGTAACAATAGGTGTTAATTCAAATACATCAGCAACTAAAGCAGTAGCAATTGGTAATAGTTCTGCTGCATCTGGAGAATCTTCTGTTGCTCTTGGTGATAGTTCTATAGCTAAAGGGTCTAATGCAATAGCTATTGGTAAAAGTGCAAGTGTTGCAGCAAAATCTGGATATACTGCTTTTTCAGATGGTATAGCTATTGGAAAAAATGCAAAAATAGAAGGTACTTCTTGTGGATGGGGGACTTGTACTTACAAGGCAGGTATTGCTATTGGTCAAGATGCTTATACAATGTCTTCAGATGGTATTGTAGTTGGAAATTCTGCAACATCTGAATGTAATTCAGTCGCAATTGGTTATAGTGCAGATGCATTAAGACATGCTGTAGCTATTGGGCATGAGGCACGTGCAAATGATAAGTCTGTAGCAATCGGTTATCAAGCTTGTAAAGATGTTACAGGTGATTATGTTGTTTGTATAGGAGCGGGATCTGGACCATCATATGATGTTGATAAATCTCAAGATCATATGGTATATCTTGGAAGTTCATCTGATACAGTATATATTCCTGGTAATTTGATTGTTGGTAAATCAACTTTACTTGGATCTAGAGCTGTTAATGATGGTCATACTTATCCAGTTTTCTTAAAAGCTCATAACAAAGATCAATGGAGTGATTGGGTTTATCTAGGAACTGACGACTATAAAGGTGGCGATGATAACTTTTATCGTACTAACCCAATAACAGTTGGTCCGTTTACTTTAGGACCATCTGATAGATTCTCAGATAGACGTTTAAAATTCGTTGGTAAAGAATTTTCTTCAGGTTTAGATAAAATTAAAGAGTTAAAAGTATACAACTATACTTTCAAAAAAGACACAACAAAAACACCTCATGTAGGTGTAATCGCTCAAGATTTACAAAAAGTTTTTCCATCAGCAGTAAAAAAAGGAACTGACGGCTTCTTAACAATTCGTATGGAAGAAATGTTCTATGCAATGATTAATGCGATAAAAGAATTGGATTTGAAATATCAAGCTCAAGAAAAACGTATTAATGAGTTAGAACAACGTATTGAAAAATTAGAAGCTAAAATAAAATAATTTAAGATTCATATTTAAAAAGCGAGAAATATTTATTTCTCGCTTTTTTTTTATTAATAGTTAATTTTTCTTAAAATTATCCCATTCTATATTTGAATATTTTATATTCCTGGAGTAAAATTAATTTATGGTAGTTGAGGAACAATTATATTCTGACATCCCCCCTACAAAGCTTAGGAATAAGGAGGAGAAATTTAAACCGGCTAAAACAAATAAATTTTGGCTATGGGTAGCAAGCATGTTTTTCTTTAACATGTTACAAAATCGTTTTTATGCTTTTAGATATAGGGGAGAAGAAAACTACTTTAATGGAGATCCAAATATCCCTACAATTCTTTTTGCACCTCATTGCAATTGGTGGGATGGTATTGTTTTTTATAATATTACACATAGAATTTTTCATAAAGAAATTCGCTTAATGGTAGAAGAATTGAATAGGTTCCCATTGCTAAGGAGAGGTGGAGCATATTCTGTTAATAAAAAATCTCCGCAATCAGCTATGAAGGCTCTACAATATTCTGTTGATGTTGTAGGTGATATTCGTAATATGTTATGTATTTTCCCTCAAGGGATAATACGTCCTCCTCATTATAGACCAATTGAATTCCAAACTGGTCTTGCATATATTGCACAAAATGCTGTGAAAAGATATGGTAGAGTTAATTTAATACCTTTAGCTGTAGATTATTGCTTCTTTAGAGATAATAGACCTGAAGTTGTTGTTGAATTTGGTAAAAGAATAGAATTAACAAATGATATGCAACTAAATAGAAAAGATTTGACCCATACTTTAGAGAAGGCATTAGAAGAAGTTTGTGATAATCAATTTAAAGAAATTTCACAAGGTGATGTAACTAAGTATAAGATATTATTTAAACAGCATTTAAAATGGTATCGAAGAATAGAACAAAGATTAAAAAGCATTGATTTA
>ENA-UEPJ01002939-UEPJ01002939.1-human-gut-metagenome-genome-assembly--contig:-NODE-2939-length-16265-cov-9.881517_pt1 | contig 16265 bp, 15 predicted proteins | sample MGYA00242890_ERZ507896 | MGnify/ENA primary metagenome ERZ507896 (study PRJEB26167, sample SAMN06115508) | human gut metagenome | host: Homo sapiens | place: China:Qinghai | collected 2015-08-20... | reverse complement strand
ACTGGACAGTGCGGTGAAAACATCTACTATGTTCTCTATGACAATGGCAAACTGCTGCTGCGTGGCACGGGTGCAACCTACGATTATACCTCTCATGATTCTGTGTTCTATCAAAATGGCCAGATCAAAGAAATTGTACTCAGCAATGGCATTACTGGTCTGGGTGACCGCCTGTTCTATCATTGTGCCAATGCAGAAACGGTATCTCTGCCGGCTACACTGACCAGCATTGGTGATTCCGCTTTTGCACAGGAAGATGCTGCAATCAATGATACCGCCGGTCTGACTTCCGTTACAATTCCGCAGGCTGTTACTGCGATCCAGTCATATGCCTTTTATCACACCGCCATTGCAGAAGTCACTGTGTCTGCCAACGTAAAAACATGGGGAAAGTATGTTTTCAGCGACTGTACAAAGCTGAAGACTGCCCGTATTGCATGTGATTCCATTGGCTCTTTTGCATTTACAAGATGTACAGCATTGTCCAATCTTACGATTTCAGCAAATTGCAAGACGTTCGGACAAAATATGCTGACATACTGTGAAAGTCTAACAGCCATCACATATGAAGGCACGATCGATCAGTGGAACGCCATCACCAAACCGGTCAACTGGATGTCCTCCGGAGAACATTCCTACAACAATTATCTGAAAAAGATCCAGTGTGTAGACGGCTATTTGGAATATGATTCTGAAAATAATGTGTGGAATGAGGTGAAAAACGGATGATGAAATTTTTAGTAAAGAATCAAAAGATTGAAGTGCTGGAACGAGAGGTCATTGCTTCTGACCAGATCGCGTTTGTTTTGGTAAAGTTCGTGTTCGATGGGGCTTGGAAAACGCTGCACAAGGTGGTACAGTTCACACAGTGCGAAGAAACATACAACGTGGTGCTTGGCATAGACGGAACAACCTGCTTGCTGCCTGCCGAACTGCATCCTGGTGCGGTGAAGATGAGTTTGTTTGGCTACGATGCGGAAAGCGATACTACACTGCGTGCAACAACGGTACCTGTTACCCTTCACATTCGACCGTCTGGTTTTGTAGAGGACGGTGCAACACCCATTCCGCCGACTCCAGATTTGTATACGCAGCTTTTGAAAAAGCTTTCGGAGATGCAAACCGGAACAAACGGAAAAGACGGTCGTTCTGCTTATGAAATTGCCATAGAAAACGGTTTTGTGGGGACAGTTGCAGAATGGCTGGAGAGTTTGAAAGGCAGGGATGGATTACCCGGAAAAGATGGTGCAGACGGTTTGCCCGGTAAGGATGGCACAAATGGGAAAGACGGTAAAGATGGGCGTAACGGAAAGGATGGTGTTTCTCCGGATTTGACAAATTATCCGGATACCGATGCTGTAAAAGCACTGATTCAGGATGCGGTTCAGCCGCTTTTGGAAAAGGCACATACCCACGAAAATCAAGCCGTATTGGATCAGATCACTGCCACTAAAATCGCACAATGGGATGGTTTTGGCACACAAATCAATGGGCTTAGTACAAAGGTTACAGTCTATTCGGAAAAGACAGAACGCACTTTGGAGAGCCTGCAAAAGCAAATCGACAACCTGACAAGCGGCAGAAATTACACCGTCCTGTTTCAGTCCGGACAGGATGCCGTTTCGACCTATGCATCGAATCTCAGCATGATTCTGGACGGCAGCTATCAGACAATGACAGATTTTCTGACCGCCTATCCGCAGTTTTGCAGTGCAGCAAATGATTTTGTGTTGTCCTACTCGCAGACGTGTTTTAACTGGGATAAGTCGGTCTTAACCGTTTGTGCAAAGCCATTGTCCCTGACGAAAAATGCGGAAATCGTGATGTCCTATCAGTCGGGTTCCAGCGAAGCCGGAAGCCTGTATCTGGTGCCGAAACCGCAGAAGATCGACATTCCTATTGGCGTGTATGTAAACACAGAGATCGATGCAAATCGTGCGGTTTCTCTGGATTTCCACTGGCTGCAGTCGGAAACCTTTATCACCACCATCACAGAATGCACCGGCATTTCTGACGGCGAATATTACCTTGCATGGGCAGGCAGAAGCAACAATTCCCACCCGAAAATCCGATTCCTGAAAGTACTGGAGGGTTAAAAATATGATGAAAGATACCATTTGTGTAGCTGTCGGCTTGGTCGGCGGCTTTTTTACTGCCATTTTTGGCGGCTGGGACTCCGCTCTGGTGACACTGGTCGTCTTTATGGCAATCGACTTTTTCACCGGCATCATCACCGCCATGATGAAAAAGTCCAAACACACAGAAAGCGGCGGACTTTCTTCCAAAGCCGGCTGGTTCGGTCTGGCGAAAAAAGTCTGCACTTTAATGCTGATCGTTGTTGCAGTTCGGATGGATATTCTGCTGAATACCAACTACATCCGGGATGCAGTCTGCATCAGCTTTTGCCTGAACGAACTGCTTTCCATCGTGGAAAATACAAGTTTATGGGTGACTCCCCACAGTGTGGGGAGATGTCCGTAGGACAGAGGGGACGGGCTCCTGTCAGGAGTTCCGTATCCGCCCGCAATCCAAAAAGCAATTGATGTTCTGCAAACGAAAATCGGCAGAACGGAAGAAACGATCGACAAGGAGGACAAGTAATATGACTATTTTAAGACCTGATGCAACAACGACATTTGGCGGTGTCACCGTCAACGAGTATTTACTCACCAAACACAATCCCAACCACATTGATATGCCCTCTGTTTCCATGGCAGGGAAAATCATCGGTGTGACCGTCCACAATACCGATTGGATCACCGTAGCAAGCGGCACGACCCCTGCGGAACAGTACACGAGAGCAACGGTCAATAACAACATGAAGGATGTGCGAGTTCATTACTATGTGGATAACGTGTGTGCATGGCAGAATCTGCCCCACAGCCTGAGCGGCTGGCATGCCGCTGATGGCAGTGGTAATGGAAATCGCAGAACCATTGCCATTGAATGCATTATGTCCTCTGCGTATAATTCTACGGATAAGAAGTCGGAGGACAATGCAGCGAAATTGGCAGCAGCCCTTCTGAAACAGTATGGACTGGACATCAACCATCTCTACACGCATACCCACTGGCTGAATGTTCGTGACGGACGAAACGGAACGATTGACCAATTGAACACCATGTACAATCGGTACAAAATGTGTCCGGCGTACATTTTGCCTCATTGGGCGGAGTTCAAGAAAAAGGTACAGTCTTATTTGAATGCAGGAACTTCCACTATTTCTGCACCCTCCACAAAGCAGCTTTACCGGGTGAGAAAGTCTTGGGCAGATGCAAAGTCGCAGCTTGGTGCATATTCCTCTTTGGAGAATGCGAAGAAAGCCTGCAAGGCCGGATATTCTGTATTTGATGCCAACGGAAATGTGGTCTACACCAATGGCAGCAAGTTCACCAAAGGACAGAAGGTTGCCATTCGTGCCAACACGCCTCTGTTCGCCAGTGCAGAAACTACGTCTGTAACCAGAAGAATCAGCGGTACTTACTATCTGTATGATGGCATTGCCTGCAAGAACGGTCGTTATCGGATCACCACAAAGCCGGAGTTCTGCGGAAAGACACCGGTGGGACAGTATGTGACCGGTTATGTTTCTTGGGATAATTTCGGGGTGATTGGATGAATGCAGAACAAAAAGACCAGATCCGGCAGCTGCACAGCAGCGGTCTGGGCTACAAGAAAATCGCAGCCCAATTAGGGCTGTCTGTCAACACCGTGGCTTCTTTCTGCAAACGGCAGAGAGGAAGCGAATCCTGCCCACACTGTCCGCAGTGTGGGCGTTCTGTTGTGCAGACACCGCAACGAAAACCGAAACGATTCTGTTCCACACAATGCCACAATACTTGGTGGAATCACCATGTTGTATCGGGGAACGGCAAACAACAACAGCTCTGCCCTATCTGCAAAGAGCCGTTTTTTGCCTATCCCAGTTCGCACCGAAAATATTGTTCCCGTCTTTGCTATGGGAAGCACAGAAAGGAAATGGCACATGGAAAAAGAACATTACCATAAGATCATTACGTATCAAACCACAGTTTCGATTTTGAAAAGCTGGATGCATGCTGGATTGGTCACGCCGGAGGAATTCCAAAAAATCAACACCATAATTGCCGAACGTTCCGGCATATCTTTGTGCAGTATATTCCTTGACTCCTGCCCGATCGTACGGTAATATGTCATCGGAAAGGGGGAGATTATCACGGCACGAGTGATACAAAAAGTTGCATTTCCACAGAAAAAGCCGTTCCTGTTGAAACGGACGGCAGCCTATGCCAGAGTGTCCAGCGGAAAGGATGCCATGCTCCATTCTCTGTCGGCACAGGTCAGCTATTACAATCAGCTGATCCAGAGCAATCCGAAGTGGCTGTTCTGCGGTGTTTATGCAGATGAGGCATTGACGGGAACAAAGGAAAATCGTGCAGAATTTCAAAAGCTGCTGAACCGATGCCGGCGAGGAGAAATTGACTTGATTCTGACAAAGTCCATTTCCCGTTTTGCACGAAACACGGTCACCCTGCTGGAAACGGTACGGGAACTGAAAACACTGGGCGTTGATGTCTATTTCGAGGAACAGCGGATTCATTCCATGAGTTCAGACGGCGAACTGATGCTTTCCATTCTGGCATCCTATGCACAGGAGGAAAGCTATTCTGCCAGCGAGAACAAAAAGTGGCAGATGCGAAAGGACTTTGAACAGGGAAAAGTCGGGAGTATGCGAATGCTGGGCTATCGGCGAACCAAGTCCGGAAAACTAGAAATCGTACCGGAGGAGGCAGAAATCGTTAGAATGATTTTTCTATATTATCTGTCTGGTATGGGCAAGCTGGCAATTGCCAAGAAACTGAATGAACAGCAGATATGCACGGTGCGTGGCTGTGCATGGACGACAGAGGACGTAAGGCGAACGCTCCGCAATGAAAAGTACACCGGAAACCTGTTGCTGCAAAAAAGTTTTCGGGAAAATCACATTACCAAGAAAAAGGTGGCTAACATCGGACAGCTTCCGCAGTATTTCGTTGCCGATTCACATGAAGCCATCATTTCGCTGGAACAGTTTGATGCGGTGCAGAAACAAATGGCGGAACGGCAGAAAAAATATGCCGGTTCCTGTACCACAAACCGATATCCATTTACGCAGAAAATACGGTGTGCCTGCTGCGGCAAGTATTACCGCAGAAAAACGACTGTGACCGGTGTGGTCTGGATTTGTTCCACTTACAACACCAAAGGGAAAAAATACTGTCCAACAGCAAAACAGATTCCGGAAAATACGCTGATTTCTGCCTGCTGTGATGTTTTGGAAATATCGGAATTTGATACGGAGCGATTTGCGGAACAAATCGAACAGATTCAGATTCCTGCACCCAATGAACTGCAATTCTGCTTTTCGGACGGAACGGAACAAACCGTATCTTGGAAAGACCGTTCCCGTTCGGAAAGCTGGACAACGGAAATGCGAGAGAAAGCGAGGCAGAAAAAATGGCGACAGTCCTAAAAATACCGGCAAAGTTTCATCCCATAACGCATTTGCCGGAAACCAAGGTTCAGAAACGCAGAGTGGCAGCCTATGCCAGAGTTTCCACGGATTCCGAGGAGCAGCAGACCTCCTACGCTGCACAGGTAGATCGTTACACCAAGTACATTCAGGAACGGGCAGACTGGGAGTTTGTTGCAGTCTATACAGACGAGGGCATTTCTGCCCTGAATACCAAACATCGGGATGGCTTTAATCGCATGGTGGCAGATGCTCTGGACGGCAAAATCGATTTGATTGTCACCAAGTCAGTCAGCCGGTTTGCACGAAACACTGTAGATTCTTTGACAACTGTGCGAAAGCTGAAAGAAAAAGGCGTGGAGGTGTTTTTTGAAAAAGAAAACATCTACACGCTGGATTCCAAAGGCGAGCTGCTGATCACCATTATGTCCAGTCTGGCACAGGAGGAGAGCCGTTCTATTTCGGAGAATGTAACTTGGGGACAGCGAAAGCGAATGGCGGACGGCAAGGTCAGCCTGCCGTACAAGCATTTTCTAGGCTATCGAAAAGGAGCAGATGGCTTGCCGGAAATTGTGCCGGAGGAGGCGGAGATTGTTCGGAACATCTATCGTTGGTTTATGGAGGGGAAAACGTCGACCGGCATTGCGAGAACATTGACAGAACAGGGCGTTCCGACACCTGCCGGAAAGGAGCAATGGTGTTCCAGCACAGTGAAAAGCATTCTGACCAATGAAAAATACAAGGGCTCTGCTCTATTGCAAAAGAGATTTACGGTGGATTTCCTCACGAAAAAATCTAAGGTGAATGAGGGCGAAGTACCCCAATACTACATTGAGGAAAGTCACCCTGCCATCATAGTGCCGGAGGAATTTGAACTGGTGCAGGCAGAATTGCTGCGGAGGCAAAACCTGCGGCGACAGTACAATGGAAAGAGCGTATTTGCTGCCCGGCTTGTCTGCGGCGACTGCGGAAATTTCTTCGGGGCAAAGGTCTGGCATTCCAACAGCAAGTATCGGCAGGTGATCTGGCAGTGCAATCACAAATTCCAAGGGGTGTGCAAATGCCAGACACCCCATTTGCAAGAGAGCGTCATACAGCAGCGGTTTCAGGCAGCCGTTCAGGAATTGCTGCAAAAGCGGAAAGCAGTTCTGGAAAACTGTCAGGTAATGCTGGAACTGCTTACGAACTGTACAGATTTAGAGCGTCAATTGCAGGAAATGGAAACGCAGAAAATGCGGATTTCGGAACAGGTGCAGGGATATGTTCGGGAGAATAGTGAAATCGTGCAGGATCAGGAAAAGTATGAGGAACGGTATCAGGCACTGGTGGGACAGTATGAACCGCTGCAGAAACAAGAAACCACTCTGCAGGAACGGCGAGCAGAGCGGTTGGCAAGACGGGAACAGATTCAGGGCTTTCAAAGAGCATTAAGCGGACAAAATGGGATGCTGCCGGAATTTGATACACAATTGTGGCTGGCTGCTGTAGAAAAAGCAGTGGTGCATCGAGATGGAAAAATCGTGTTTGTTTTGAAAGATGGGACGGAGTTGGTGCAGAAAATTTGAGGGGAGTGGGGTGCAGAACGCACTCCCTTTGCTTTTCGGGTGTGCATTGTATCATTTGTGACGTGCGTTTCCACGCAAAAAGCACGTGTTTTCGGAATGAAATCGGAAATACGTGCTTTCGTTTTCTAGAGCAAAAAACCAGTTTAGGGCACTATGAGGGCACTAAGCCCCCGAAAGTCCCTGCGGTATCTGCGCAAAAGGATAGCCGCTACAAGGTGCATCTGCACTCTGTGGCGGCTATTTTTTGTTTTCTGGGGGTGCAGCAACAGAGCTGCAAGGCGTGAAACCGTCCTGCGGCGGCTTTGGTTTGGTTACGCCTGTTTCTGCTCCGGCGTGTTCTTTTTCAGGATCACATCCGAAACGCACGCCACTACCTGTTCCTTGCCCTGCTCCAGAATGTGCTCGTAGATGTTCAGCGTGGTGGTCACGTTCTTATGCCCCAGCCACTTGCTAATGGTGGTGATATCCACATTTTGCATACACAGCACCGACGCCAGCGTATGCCGGAATGCGTGGGGGTTGATGTGGGGCAAGCCGTGCCGGCGGGAAAAGCGGTCGAGCCACTGGGTGAGGCTGTCGGGGTGCATGGGGTAGCCCGCAGCGTCCCCGTCCTCCCGCACAAAGAGAAAATCCGCCCGCTGGAGATTCCGCTTGCCCTTGCCGTCGGGAATCTGCAAAAAGCTGTGCCACCGGCTGCCGCAGTCGTGCCGCAGATTCTCCCATTCCGTCCGGTACTGCCGGAGCAGCTGCACGGTTTCCTCGGGAATCCGAATGGAACGGGTAGAGGTTTCCGTCTTTGTGGTGTCCTCATACACGCCCAGTTCTTTCGAGTAGAGCAGGTTATTTGCGATGCGCAGCGTGCCGGTTTCCAAGTCCACCGCCTGCCACTTCAAGCCCATGATCTCCCCACGGCGGCAGCCTGTGACCAGCAGCAGGTGCGTCATGACCTGCCATTTGAGGGGTTCGGTTTCCAGTGCATCCCGAATCTGTTCCAGCTGCTCCGGCTGGAAATAGTTCACCTCGTGGGAGCGGGCAGCCTTCGGCTTGTTCACGATCTTTTCGGCGGCATTGTACGGCACCAGCATTTCCTTTTCCGCCTGCGACAGCACGGACGAGATCAGGCGGTGATGCTCCAGCACCGTCTTTTCGGAGAGCGGGCGGGCATCCGTCTGTACCGTGAACAATTCTTCCTCGTCCAGCTGCAATGCGGCGGCAAGTCTGGCGGCGTTCTGTGCGGTGATGCGGTTGCCGTGGCAGAAGCTGGAGATCGTGGCAGGGGATACGCCGGAGATGTTTGCCAGTGTCTGCCGTGTGAGGTGTCTGCGCTGCATCAGCGCCCGCAGGTCTGCCACCGGTTCGGCAGTGCTGCCGGCGGTGCGAATTCCCGTTTGCCGCAGCTGGGTATAAAAGGCGGTGAGATGCTGGGGGCGGAGTTCTACAAGCCTGATGTGTCCGATGCCGGCATTGATGCGGACGAGCAGGCTCTGGTATCGCTCCAGCGTCCGCCGTTTGGTGCCTGCCTGCTCTTTGCATTGCAGGACGTACGCCGCATACTGGGCGAAGGTCTGCCGGTTGTCAGGGGTGTAGCCCTGTTTGCACTGTTCCTCAAACAGCAGCGCCTGCCGCTGTGCCTCTTTTTCTGCCTGTCGGGGTGTCATGCCGGGGCGGGGTTTCCACGTCATTTCATGGGGTTTCAGCTTGTTTCCCTCGCTGTCGTAGCCACGGCTGACCCGAATGCGGTAGGAGATCACCTCGCCGGCTTTATTCTTCCGTTTCGTGATGTTGGGCATTGTCGCTCGCCTCCTCGCTTTGGATTGTACCAGACGGGGCGAAAAAAATCAAGGCGGTTCCCCATATTTTTTGGAGCACCCCCTTGACAAATCCAGTGAAATGTAGTATCATAAAAGAGAAGAGAGCATACCAGTAGACGGTCTGCTCCCACTGTTTGAGTTAAAAAGATTTAACCGCCACAGTTTGCAGCTTGGGGCGGTTATTTCTTTTTCTTCTTGTGATTACTGCTGTTGTGGTTTTTATACAAGGAAGTGAGAAACGTTGCGAGGGAAATCAAAAAAGTCCCAATTTCCAACAAATCACGAAATGTAACAAAACTATCCACTGCAATCACCTCCCATGTGTTGAGTTACACAAGTGGGAGGGAATACTCCGAACAAGCCGCCTACCGTTTTCAGGTATGCCCTCAGAGTTCTAGTATATCACATCTGCCGAGGCTTGTCAAATTTGCGCACGCACCGCTTACCGGATTTTTCCGGCGGGCGGTGTTTTTTTGTGCCCACACGGGAGAACCCCGCCCAAATTTGAAACCTTTTCCGGATATTGTGTAAATTCTCGTTCATAGTTGTACGCCGGCGTACAACTTTTGCCACCGGAACGCCTAAGGGTGAGGGAACAAATTTCGACAGGTTTCGCAAACCGTCACACGACCGCCGGAGCATCCGGCAGAAAGCGAGGAAATTCATGTACATCAAAACCTTTTCGAAAACCGGAACGCCGCTGGAACTGCCCCTTGACGAACTGGAGGTGTTCAGCACCTGCCCCTGCTGCGGTGCAGAAGTGCCGCTGCCGGACGTCTGGGAACTGATGCGGGACAATGCGGACTTCGACCCCTGCACCACGGCGGTGTGCTGTGACCGGTGCAGCAGCCTGTCTCCGGCAGAGCGCCGCATTCTGACCAAGTGCCGCAGCGTGAAAAGCGAGGCGGAACACATCGGCGAACAGCTGCTGCGTGGCGAAATGACGCCGGAGGAAGCGGTGCAGCGTCTGCGGGCGCTGGGCGTGGCTCTGAACGCCACTGCCTGAAACGAGGTGATACCATGGCAAGACACCCGCCAGACAAAAGAAAGGGCGTGCATCTGCTGGAACAGACACACGCCGTGGGCGGATAAAGACTCGTGCTTTGTTCGCACGTTTTTTCAAAATCAGACGATCCGCAAATCGCCCTGCTCCTATTATACCACATTTCGAGCAGGCGCACAAGGGAAACGCTGAATAAAGCCCGCCTGACGGCTTTGCACGCAATCTGCTTGCTGATTTTCCGTCATATTGCCCAGAAATCCCTTGCCAGACAAAAAGTATGCCTGCGGAATTTCTGAACAATCTGCCAAAAAATCTGCTGGCGCATCTTACGCACAAGCTTTATTCAGCGTTTCCCAAGGTTTTTTAAGGAGTATATGATGACCGAAAAAAGAGAACAGAATTTCCCCGTGATGCTCACCATTGACCAGACCGCAGAGCGCTCCGGCTTGTCGGCGTATGCCGTGCGGAAGCTGGCACGGAGCAGCGAGGGGCGGGCGTTTACCGTCCGTGTGGGCACGAAGTACCTCATCAACTGGGAGAAGTTTGTGGCGTATTTTAACGGGACAGAACCCCTCAGTCAGCCTACGGCTGCCAGCTCCCCTTTCAGGGGAGCCAATACGGAAGAACCGCAGAACGGCAAGATCCAGCCTGTGCCGGTGCAGCTGTGAGAGGCGGTGTGGAAATTTGCAGGAAAAATCCTTATTTTTGCAATATGTAGATGCAATCTCGCAGGGAAAATGGGCGTCTTTTTTAGAAACACAGTCATCCGCAACCATTGCCGAAGAGCTGGAAGCCCTCTGCCACGCCGCCCTGCTCAGCCGAAACAGCTTTCAGGCAGTGGAGTTTCTCCAAGCACTGCGTGATAACGCAATGCTTAACCCGCTCACACCGGAAAAGGTGGCGCTGCTCAAAAGCACCTTGCAGCGTGCCGAAGCAGTCAAAGAAGCCGGAGGCTGGCAGGCGGTGCAGAACGACCAGACCGAGCCGGAGAACGTCGCCCTGCCGTTTCCCCGTGGGGTATTTCCGCCCATGCTGGAGCGGTATCTGGACAGCGCAGCGGAAAATGTACAGGTGGATCGTGCCATGATCGGGGCGGCAATGCTGGCGGCGTGTGCCCTGTGTTTGCAGGGGCGGTGCAAGATCGGCTACCCCTCCGGCAGCGGACACAGCGAGCATCTGTGCCTGTATCTGGTCATTGTGGGCAGCCCCGGAGAACGAAAGAGCAGTGCGTTCGCAAAGGCGGTGCTGCCGGTGTATCGCTGGCAGAATGCCCGCCGGGAGGTGTACAAGCAGGAACTGGCAGAGTATGAAACCGCTTGCAAGCTCAAAGAAAAGGAATCGGAGGCACTGGAGCGACAGCTGGGCGACAAGAAGATCACGCCGGAAAAGCGGCAGCAGCTGGGAAACGAACTGACCAGCCTCAGACGAGATCAAGAGGAACTCCAGCCGCCCATCTCGCCGGAGATTCTGGCGACGGATACCACCGCAGAGGCACTCTCCAACCTCATGGAGCGCACCGGCGAAACTGCCGGCATCTTCTCCGACGAGGCGGACTTTTTGAAAATCCTCGCCGGACTGTATAACCGGGGCACTGCGGGAAATCTACAGCTCCCCCTGACAGCATACGACGGTGCACCCTTTTCCCGGCTGCGGGGGAAAGGTACTATGTTTCTGAGCCGTCCGCTGCTGTCCATCTGCCTGTACGCCCAGCCCACCCTCTACGAGGAAATCCGCAGCAACAGCGAATTGCAGGGGCGTGGCTTGGTGGGACGGCTGCTGTTCTGCGTGCCCCAGTCCATGGCGGGAAAACGGGACGTGCGGAAATGCGTGCGTATCGACAAGGCAGCAGAAACGGCATACTGTGACCTGCTGGGCGGCTTTCTGGACACGTCCCAGCAGCCGGAGCGCACCATTCCTGTGATACCATGGGAACACGATGCAGCAGACGTGATGCTGGACTATCTGCAAACGGTGGAGAACTCCATGGCGGACGGGAACCCTATGGAGCAGGCAAAGGACTACGCCAGCAAAGCCGGCGGCGTGGTGCTGCGGATTGCCGGCGTGTTGCATATGCTCTGGACACAAGATCCCACAAAGCCGGTCAGCGTGGAAACCGCACAGCGTGCCAAAGACCTCCACATGTATTTCTTTTCGGAAAAGCTGGAGGCAATGGAGCAGGAGGAAACACGGGAGGAACGGCTAGAAAGCACCATCCGGAAAAAGCTTGCTGATCTGACCCTTGCACAGGAAAAGGCGTATACCACCGTGAGCAGCTTGCAGCGAAAAGTCAAGAACATCCACGGGCTGAGAACCGCAAAGGAACTGGAGCCGTTTCTGGAGGCGATGCAATCGAACAATCAAATTGAGATCGACCAGCAGAGCAAAAATAAACGCCTGCTCTACATCTCCCCGTATTTCCAGAAATAGAAATCGCAAGACAAACAAGCCAACCAGACAAACAGACAGGAAAACAGCGAAATTGCGTGATTTTTACCTTGTCTTGTACGAATCCGGCAATCAGACAAACAGCGGGAAAACCAGACAAACAGGAACTGTGCTTGTCTGGTTGTCTGGTTTCGTTTCTGTTTGGATTTTTCCACCAGACAAGGAAAAACGGCGAAATTGCGTGCTTTTTGTTCTATTTGTCTGGTTGTCTGGTATTTTGGAGGAACCAGCATTGACAAAGACAGAATTTCTACAGACCATGCGGCAGACGAAAACGAAAACCGCCCCGCCCGACCCCGTCGCCGAAGCCCTCCGCCGTGCCGGTATTCCTGCCGATGCCCCGTATTATGCCGGAGCGTTCCGGAACGTGGAGCAGGCTCTGGCGAGCCGCAAGCCCCAGTCCATGGCGTTCTGGCAGGCGTACCTGCTCAGCATGTGCGGGCAGCTGGAGCAGCTGGAGCGGACGGCAGAACCGGAGGACGACCCCTCAGTCAGCCTTGCGGCTGCCAGCTCCCCTTTCAGGGGAGCCAAGATAGAACGGCAGCTGCTGCGGGGCGGGATTCGTACCGTGCAGGCAGTGCTGTACGCCCTACAGGACACAGAACGAACCGAGAGCGAACCGAGAGAAACCGCCTAGACCGATGCGCCGGAAAACGGCTGCAAGAATCCCATAGAAACCAACAGAAAACCGGCTGCGGGGTGTGTGCCCTGTGCAGCCGGTTTTTGTGCGCTGTGCCCTCCGCAAGTGCCTGCGCCGCCTCTCAGCCCGCCGCCCTGCGCATCCGGGAAAAGTACCCGCCCGGAACGGAAAGCGCTGACAAAGGCGCACAGGGACGTTCTGCGCAGGCGTACCGGTTCGGCGGCTCCGGAGCGCCGTAATCCCGGAAACAGCGTGCCTTTTCCGGCTCGCCCCTCCGAACCATCCCGAAGTTTTCCGCCCTTTGCACAGCATGCGCTGCAAGCCCGCAGAGGCGCTTTTGCGCTGCTCCGGTATCCGCGGACGGGCAGTCCCGCAGGCGTGCAGCGTGCTGAGAATTGCTGTGGATAAAACAAAAGGGCAGACGTTTCCGCCTGCCCGTGGGGTGTTCCATGGTGGGAATCAGAGTCCCTCCGGCAGAGCGAGAAGCTGCCGGAGCTTTTCCTGCGCCTCTGCCTGTCGCTTTTGCTGGTTTTATGATAGCATACGTGTACAAGTGTATCAATTGACAGAATCCACAAACTTGTACAAGTATATTTGGTGATTTTTATACTTGTACAAGTTCTTGAACTATGGTATAATATTTGTAAAATAGGAGTCGTGTCTGTACAAAACACCCGTTTATAAAGGAGAAAAACAATGGCAGGAAACGCAAGCACAAGGGCTAAAAACAAGTACGCTGCAAGTAACTATGATAGCCTTCGGATTGTTGTCCCCAAAGGCAGCAAAGCCGTGATCAAAGCCGCCGCAGAACAAACCACAGGCGGCAGTATCAACGGGTATGTAAAACACGCCATTAACGAACAGCTGAAAAAAGACGGGTTCACAGCCATGCAGAAACCGGGTGAGGAGGCGGACACATGAGCCAGTACGAAAAGCTGCTGCTGCGGATTCTCTGCGGCACACAGGACGGCAATGTTGCTTTTTCGGATTTGCAAAAGGTTTTAACGATTCTGGGCTTCGTGGTTCGCATAAAAGGCGATCATTTTATCTATACTAGAGATGATATTGATGAAATTATCAACATTCAGCCAAAGGGAAACAAGGCGAAACCCTATCAAGTGAAACAAGTCCGGAATTTGATTTTGAAGTATCAGCTGGGAGGCGATTTGCATGTATAAATACGAGGTCATTCTATACTGGTCGAACGAGGATAACAGCTATCTTGCAGAGGTGCCGGAGCTTGCCGGCTGCATGGCGGACGGAGAAACCATGGCGGAGGCGCTGGAGAACATTCACACCGTCATGGAGGAGTGGATCGAAACCGCACAGATCATGGGCAAGGATATTCCGGAGCCGAAGGGAAAGCTGGCGTATGCATGAGGAAGTGCCGATGGCATTCGTCCCCACAGACGAACCGCTGCCCGATGAACTGGAGGCTCTGAAAGAAACCGCAGACGAAACCGAATTTGTTTCTCATGACGAGATCGACTGGGATTGACGAGCAGGCATAAAACGAAAACCGCATACCACGCAAAAAAGCTGCTCAGAAATGGGCAGCTTTGCTTTTGTGAGATATGAAACAGGAGGATGCTGCCGTTCAGATCGAGGGCACTATGAGGGCACTAAAAGCCGGCGAGGGCACTATAGAAAGCAATAGATTTCGATAGGTGGGAACGGAAAATGCGTGGAAAATGCGTTGATTTCAGCATTGTTGAAAAGGAATGAAAAAGCACATTGTACAACTCATAACCCGAAGGTCGTCAGTTCAAATCTGGCTCCCGCAACCATAACCGCACTGCACAAATGATACAATTGTGCAGTGCTTTCTTTTTGGAAAAATGCCGAAAATGCGTGGCTTTTTCGGTTTTATCAAGCAAAAACAGCCTGCTGTGGAGCGTTTTCCCGGCAGGCTGTTTGCGTTTCTGAAACAATAAAAAAACGATAGGGTAAAATAAAACGGTAGGTCGGGGCTATCGTTTTTTTGTTGAATTGGCGTATTTCTGCACTTTTTCTTTGTATACTTATCATTTGCTATATGATGAGTAATCTAATATGCTATCGAATGATTCTATATCTGTTTCTGGTGTTATTTTCGAGCAGTATCGCTTCCCTGCCCGTTTCTTTTCTCCATTTTTGTCTATTACTACATTACTTCTTCGTTGCCGTTCTATCTGGACTGCATCAAAAATTTCTTTTGATATTATCTCAGGGTGTAGTTGTTCTGCAAGATATTGATCTTTCTCTCCACGGTTGTTTTTCCGCTTTCGATTTGGGAATCCATCTGTATAGGTCTTTTTCAGCAGCACATTTCCGATATACTTTTCATTGGTTAGAATTTTTACAACTGTCTGTGTGCACCATTTTTTCTTTCCTGATGGCGTTTGAATTTGCCGATTCTCCAGTTCTTTTATGATGGAAAGAATACTTCCGCCACGAAGATAGAAATCAAAAATCAAACGAACAACTTCTGCTTCTTCCGGACAGATTTCTAAAGTGCCGTTCTCATTCTTTCTGTATCCGAAGCATTTCCTGTTATAAAGAAGCGATGTTCCATTTTGCATTCGCTTTTCAATGCTCCATCGAATATTCTCACTGCGGTTATAGCTTTCTTCCTGTGCGTAGGCTTCAATTAAAGTGACAAGAAATTCACTCTCACATTTTGAAGTGTCAATTTCTTCGTTCTCAAATATAATTCTGGCTCCAATGGCATTGAGTTCCCGAATCAGACGAATTGTTTCAGCAGTATTCCGTCCAAATCTGCTGACGCTTTTTGTTAGAATGGTATCAACGTTTCCGGACCTGCAGTCTTTCAATAATCTCTGTAATTCTGGTCTGTTGTCATTTAATCCAGTATGAAAATCCAGATAAATATCAATCAGTATCCATCCTCTGCTGTGCAGAACTGTTCTTGTGAGATGAGATGCTTGGGCGGACATACTGCGAAGCTGCTCTGGCTGATTTGTACTTACTCTGCAATAAACACCAACTTTGGATAATCGTGGTAATTCATGGCGAACTGGAATCTTCGTTACGTTTCTTTCCTCCACACTGTTTTTTCTCCTTTGTCTATTTTCAGTTCCCTGAATAGACTCATTATAGCACACCCTTCGGGAAAGAACAAGGGCAAATTTGCGTAAAATCTCTGTGGATTAGTCTACTTTCAAAAAAATTGTATCATTTGTAAAGTACGTCTAAAAAGCCCGTAATTTCGAGGATTTTGTATTATTTGTGGCGTAGGTTACACACCACATAACTGCACTGCACAAATGATACAATTGTGCAGTGCTTTCTTTTTGAAAAAACGCCGAAA
>ENA-UEPJ01002937-UEPJ01002937.1-human-gut-metagenome-genome-assembly--contig:-NODE-2937-length-16275-cov-34.319484_pt1 | contig 16275 bp, 14 predicted proteins | sample MGYA00242890_ERZ507896 | MGnify/ENA primary metagenome ERZ507896 (study PRJEB26167, sample SAMN06115508) | human gut metagenome | host: Homo sapiens | place: China:Qinghai | collected 2015-08-20... | reverse complement strand
CAGCCTATGAAAGCAACAGCATTTATCCGAAAGACTGCAAGCAAAAATGATACCAACAGCGTAGCAACAATCTATTTATAGCATACTCCGTTTCTTCGGTACAGGTTGGCAAGGGTGTTTCCGCCAAAGCGTTGCAATTCGTTGGCTATTTCTTGCCACATCATACTCAGTCGGTACGGATAACAGTAGAGGTAAGCATCCGTATTTGTAAGTTGCTCTGATATGCGGACTTCTCCGTTAGTGTCGTGTGTCAGCATATCAACCAGTGTTTTTAAGTCTTCATTCTTGCAGTATGCCAAGAATGACAAATCCCTATCTTCTTTCATAATACTACGTTTTTTATTGTTTCGTATTGCAAAGGAAGATAGGGAGGGAGACAAAAGGTGTCCGAGGGAAGCTAAATATACCAATATTTATCCAATGTATCTGTCAATTCACTCCATCGGGTGATAAGACACTTAGCATATAGATGTGGAAATAGACCGTAACATCCAAGGGCGTATCCTTCGTTTACTTCAACCAGTAGTGTTTCGCCCTTTGAGGTAACTCCGAAATCAATGCCATACGCATCGGGTGCAGTTGCATAGTCTTTTATTGCATTTTCAATCACCTTCGGGTCATAATGAACTTTCCAATCACCTTTATAGGGCCTGACATCAAGTATCTTTCCATACCTGACAAATACTCTCCACTCTGCAATAAAATCAACGGGATCGCTACATAACACCTCGTAATTATCATCACAGCATCCACAACCCACTAAGTCATGAATGCTATTGATGATTTTACTGGACAATCTTTTCCCCTCAACAGATTTGATAAACACAGGCCATACCTTTGGGGTGTTGGCTATCTCATTGATGGTTGATTTCCAAATCCTTCTTCCGAGATACTTGTTTAATACTTGCGGATAGTTTATTTCGGCACATTCAATCCCGAAATCTTGTAATCTTCGCTTGATTATGCCGATACCGCCAACAATGAGTTCTTCTTTGATATGGTTGTTTGCAATGAGTTCTTCATATCTCTGAAAAAGATACATTCGTACCCCATTGCACGCAAACCGTTGAATGCCACAAACGCATTAGGGTTGCATGGATGTCCGGTAAAATCGCATTGTATAAATGCTCTCATTGCTTTTGACATTTATTCTTTCTTCTATTTCTGTATTCATCTTCTTCCAGCCAAATTTTTTCATAGTCAGATCTATCAAAGAATCCATCATCCTTTGGCATCGTATGAAAGCTACTGCATTTCGGACATTCTTGTGGAGTTACATATAAATTATAGATTATTCCTCTTTCAAAAACCAATTTATCGAATACACATCCACAATTATCACAAATAAAAGTATATGTTTTTTAGTTAACATAATTATTCTCCTTCTTTTAAAGTTGTTTATATTTTATAGAATAATAATTCTTCTATTGCCGACAAAGAATGACAAATCCCTATCTTCCGTCATAATGCTACGTCTTTTATCGTTTCGCATTGCAAAGTAAGATAGGGAGGGGGACAAAAAGTGTCCGAATTGTTTAGCCAAAATAGAATTTTGCAGTTAATCTTCTCCTTTTATAATTCTAATAGCAGGTTCCCATCCGGCTTCTGCTGCCTTATAGAGATATTCTGTCGATAATTCGCTGTTCGGTTCAACACCTATTCCTTCTTGATACATCCAAGCCAAATGGAACATGGAATCAGGCTCTCCCAGTTCTGCTGCTTTTAGAAACCAGCGGGCTGCTTCCTTTTCGTTTTTTCAACCCCCAATCCATTCAGATAACAATTGCCGATACAGAAGTATGATTCAGTGCTTTCCTCATTTGCCGCCTTCATGAAGTAATTAAAAGCTTTGTTATAATCTGTAGGTATCCCTCCCAAACCGCGTTGATAGATAATACCTATATTATGGTAAGCTCTCAAATATCCCTGGCTGGCAGCTTTTTCATACCAGTATAGTGCAGCCTTTATATCTTGTTCAACACCTTCACCACGGCGATAGCAAACACCTAATTCATACTGGGCTTCAGGAACTCCACGCTGTGCAGCATCGTTGAAACACGCAACCGCTTTTGATACATCCTGTTCAGTACCCAATCCATGGATATAACATAGACCAAGCTCGTACATGGCTTCCGGTACTTCGTCCGCCGCTACTAAAAAACGCTCAAAAGCTCGTTCATCACTTTGATATATTCCAATACCTTCTTTATAGCATACTCCTTCATAATAGAAGGCTTTCATATAGCGCAAGCCGATAGCTCCCCGCAAACAGGCAAAGCCTTTCTTCTGCTTTTGGGGCTTTTCGCTAGATAGTAGCTCCAGACCTTCGTTTAGCAGTCTTTCTGCAATGTTCTCGTTTTTCAGGATAAAAAATACTCCTTTTTAATCTTAATATCAGTTTTATTTGATTCTTATAATGTCCAAAAAACTTTCAAAATCATCCGATAATAACTCTGGCTTAAATCTACTTTCACATGTAATATAATAATGTGAATTTCTAATGAAAACAGGATCGCCATTCGTTGATGCAAAAATAAAAACATCCTTTGGCATAAACGAGTATTCCTTTTTTATAACCTCCATTTCTTCCAAAGGGAAGAAATGGAGGTTGCCAAATTTTTTAGTCCTTATTTCGACATCAACAGGATTTGCTCTAATATAAAATTCTTTTATATCGGGAGGAATGTTAAACATATCACCTTCAAAAGGTTCAAAATAGTTTCTTGAATCCTGTTCTTTTGCCTTTTTTACAAATTCTTCAATTGTCATATTATTCAAAAATTAACGGATAGGACTTATTTATTGTATAACAATGTATTTTACTCATGAGTTTTTTATCATGGTATACATTATACATTGAATAACTGAGTGCTACTGCACCAATACCGATGCTAACAGCCAGTGCTGCTGGACCACCAAAAGCGGCTTGTACAACAATTGTTGCCCCTAATGAAGCGACAGAAATCAATGCGCTTTTTCCTACAGTATGTAGTGCATCTTTGGTTGTAACTCCATTCCTTTTGAACCTAACAAACTGATATACAGAGAATGTTACGATGGCGATAGAACCGACTACTCCTATATTACATGCTTTCGTAATATTTTCTGTTATTTCTATACCAAAATTTGAAAGCAAACCAGTCATAGCATTAGTTGCGATATCACCGATTAGTCTTGTACCGATATGGTTAACCAATCCAAAAGCTGCACCTTCTAATCCGGCTTTACCACCATTAATTGCAGCATCTTTAAGGGAATCAGGAGAAATTCCATTTTGTGCTATTGTTACTATAAAGCCTATAGAAGCTCCTGAAATAAAACCTATCACAGCTGCAATCCCAGCACCTTTAAGTTCGTTTCTAATAACTCTTGTCCGATTTGTATGTTCTAACTTTGCCTCTTTATCTATTGGAGGAGCATCAGATTCATTATGAAAATCACCATGGTGTCCCTCTTCTAAGTGTTCCTTTCTGGACTTATAGAATTTAATGTTATCAGGATCTGCTTGATCTTCAGGATGAGCTGCAACATTACGTTGATGATGCCCCTCCGCCCCTCTAACACTTCCTCTTTCTAAAATCTCTTGTTTTTGAGATTCATTCCAATTTGCAGTTCCATTTCCACCCATTTCAACATCAGCCTTCTCATATTTCCAAGCCAACTTAACACCTTGACTTCTTGAACTTTTATATGTTGAATCAAGTGCCACGGCTTGTCTAACCTTTGCATTATATCGTTGAGATAATTCACGGAGGTTTTCCGTGAACTCCCTACATTGGATATTAAAACTATTAGTCGTTGAAATTGTAGAAAACGTATTTATAGACTGTAGAGGAGCAGTTATTACGCCTGCACTAACAAATGAAGTTCGTCTATATGTTGATTGAACGCTATTCATTTTGTTATTGTTCTTTCGGTGTGTCAAAAGAGAATTGAGTGAATCTAAATTTTCCATCGTCATCTAATTTGTTAAAGATATAAGAATAAACGTGGTTATAGTACACTAAGCATTCATTGAAAAGCCTTTTTGCATCAAATGCAAACAAATATCCAGACACAAGTCCATAAAGTTCTCTATCAGATTTTTTATACTTGTCCTCATTTTCCTTAAAAAGGTCGAATGCCTTCTTAAAGGATTTTGCGGCCCTTTTGTTATACTGAATATCTTCACAATGCGTAATTTCTGTCATTTTTTGAGATATGAGAGTAGAAAAATCTCTTGTTAACGAATTATACAATGCAGTTTGGTGTTTATCCAATATTGTTTTATCTAAACTTTCTTCTAAATCTGACATTTTCTTTAACACGTCGTCAAACTGTGCCTGTCCTACAACATGGAGCATTTCTGATTTGAGCTTCGATAATTCAGACAAAACTTTATTATTTGCTTCAAATGACGATTTTCCTTGTTCATCTGTCTGGCTCTGGATGTCTTCATTAATCTTCCTAGATACAGCGACAAGTTCGCTTCTCGCATCTTGTATGATTTTCAACTTTGATTCATCAATATTGCACTTTTCAGAGAATACATTCAAAGCCAGTTCTGCTTCATTTATAAAAAAAGTTCTTGTTTCTATTTCTACTGGGTATGTAGCAATCTTTATACAAAAAGAAAAATATTCGTTGAAAATTGTTTCTTCGTTAGGCTTTTGGCAAAATAAATTCTTACCAACAATTTGAGCATCCCAAATAAAATTATCTTTTAATTTTTCAAAAAGTTCCATATTATAAATTCTTTAAAAGTGAATTGTAAATTTTAATTTTATATTCACACAAAGCTATCTTAGTCTTGACTTCTTCATCGTTGCTTTCATATACTTCTTTCTTTAAATTAGCGATGTAGTTTTCAAAATCTTTTTCCAGCTTCTCCGATGCTTGCTTAAATGCATTTTCTGTATCAGTCCAATATGCTGCGTTTTGAGTTAAATAATTGGCAAGAACATTCTTCTTATCGTACGCATTAACTATTTTCTTCGATATAGCTTTCTTCCAACCACCAGAGAATATTACATACGCTAAACTTGCTAAAACAGCAGCAATACTGATTACTATAACAATAGGCCCACCTATAGTTGCAATTGCAGCGGATGCCGCCGCTGTTCCACCGACACTAATCCCCATAGCAGCTAACACACTTACACCTTTGGCTACAAGTATATATGCTCCTAAATTGCCTAAACTGGCAGCCCAAACAGATAAAGCACCATAAGTGGCCAAGCCTGCTAATCCTCCTGCAAAAGATGCTTTAACATTAAAGCCAAGACCAACCTCAATTCCTTCTTTGGATGTGAAAATCCTAGTCGTATGTTCAAAATTTTCAAGAAAGTCTTCTATCTCACGGAATAGTTCTTCTGAATACTTTTTAAGAACTGATGTATACGAATCATTAAGAGTATTAGATAGTTTTGCACTTAAGTGCTTCATATCTTCTTCTTTTTTACTCCAATTGTTTTTCTCAATAATTTGAACAATATTATCAATTGTTAGTATAGCATTGTATTTATTCGTTATATCTACAGATGCTTTCTGTGATAAACTTTTAATTTTTTTGATAATCTCAGTTTTCTTATTTTCGTTTTCGTTGATTCTTTGTGGCTCGTTGGCTTTGTTCTTTTCGAGTTCTTTTTTCTTTTCTTCTCTTTCCAATAGAATCTCACGAAATGAGCATAGAGATTCTTCTATATTTTCTTTTGCGCTTTTTGCATAATTTTTTATATAGTCAACAACTGAAGTCTTAATCAATTCAGGAAGTTTAAGAAGGAGAGTTCTTAAATCTTTCTCAAAGTCACTTCTCAATGATTCTTGATCTGTTGAGTATGTGAAAAAACGACTACGGAAATCGCTAGACGTTGCAGCTTGCCCAAGGTTATTCCAATAGTTTGGTGATAATGTTTGTTCAAATCTATCTGCGCCTTTCTGTAAAATAGTATTGAGTACATCAATTGAGCCGTTTGAAACAGTATGAGCTTGCGAAGCCACAATATATAAATTGGATAAAGGTTTTAATTGTTTATTGTTTAAAATAATAGGGGCAAGATTTGGTAATTCTCCTTGAAGCCAGTTTATATCATCTCCTCTCATAAAACCATTAGCTACTGACATATATATAAGAATGTCTACATTTTTTACCTTTTTTAGTAAAGAGTCATCTTCTTCTCTATCTTTTGTTCCATATCCTGGTAAATCTAATAAATCACAATTGCTAAGGATATCAGATTCAACAAAAACAACAGCAGATGAAGCATCTGTTTGTTCGTACTTGGATCCTTGTCTTGCTCCATAATCTTGTAGAAGATTATAATCGCCTTCCGCAATACAGAAAGATTTTGTATATTTCTCATCTGACAATTTAGTATCATCCCAAATATTGAGGTTCTTGTCAGATTTAAATATCATTACATTATTCACACAATAGGCAGGTTTCTCAGAAATATGTTTTACGTAAACAATTATCGAAGTAGTTGGTGTCCATGCTTCAGGAACGGTTTTGTTACCAATAAGCGTATTAATAAGAGTACTTTTTCCTACATCAGATCTCCCGATAAAGGCTACTCTTGGTTTACGAGTCATCTTATTGACTGTGTATAGCAATTCTTGAAAATCCAAGTCTGTTGATTCACTAGCATTCTGTATTTGAGCCACGAAATCATTAAGTTTGCTTTTTAACTCACTTATAGTCTGAAATGCATTATCGATATCAAACTTAAATTCTTGTTTCTGCGCATTAAGTAAATCATCTATTGTTTTACCAACAGCTTGTGATAGCCTAATTAGCAGTGTAAAATTTAAAGGTTTATCGTTTTCGATTTCTTTGTATTCAGATAATGGTAATCCCAATTTTGTAGCCATATCTTTCTCTGAATATTGCAATGCATTAATTCTTATTTGCTTTAATGTCTCATTCATAATTCTGTTTTTTTGTAAAATTATATTGTTTTGATATTTCCCTCACAATCCTTTTCATCTCCCCTCTAACCTCTTCCGGCTCCATCACCTCTACCTTCTCCCTATGCCACAACAGCATCTGATAAAAGTTATAGCTCGGGCGAAGCCAGTAGCTGAATACACTCCAGCCATCCCCTTGCTCCACTTCCTCTTGTGAAATATGAATAGGTCGTGCCCTGACGTAATCCACTTGACTGCCATACACCTTTATCTTAATAGGTACAGGGGGGCAGTCCTCGTGATTCACGCCATAGCAACCATCAAAGTAGCTTTGCGGATTGATATGTGGTGAAGGGGAAAGCTGTTGTTCTGTCAACCGTAAGTTACTGATACGCTCCAGTGCATAGACTGAGGGATTCTTGCGATTCAGCGGCTCGGCAATGAGATACCAGCGCTGTTCCCATGTCTTAAGAAAGCAAGGAATACATTCGTGGTGCTTTACTGCTTGCCGGTTGAAAGAGTGATAGTCGAACTCAACCACTACCTTGCGGTCAATGGCTTCGAGAATAGCATGCAGATGCTCCACACCGCTGGGCACATCTTCCAAGACCAACTCTCTGCGATGCTTCATGGCCAGTTCGGAGAGCCCTTGCACGTGGAAAGCGGAAAGCAGATATTTGTAAAGCGAGTTGTTCTTTATATAGTCAAAATTGGAGATGTAATACTTCCTTGCTCCCGTATCATACTCTATGTCAATGGCAAAGACATTGGAGACATACTCCTTGTATCGTCCGAATGTTTTGGGTATGATTTCTCCGTCATAGAGAGAGGAATATTCCCAATGATGGTTGATTTCCTTGAGCGACATCGGTTTGCCACGCGACAGAAGCTCTATGATGTACAGGCATTTTTCAAGTTTTCCCATAGTGTTTTTCTTTATTCGGTTACAAAATAACTCTACTCCTCAGACAAAAAACGTCTTACCTGTCACGGTAAATTTGCAAAAAAAGCGTGGCACTGCAAAATTACGTCTTAGCTGAAGGTCCTAGGAAAACCCAATGAACAAGATGTAAGAATAGCAGCCCACGCTATAGCGTGAGAACCACTATGCTCTCTTTGTTCATTTGAAAATTTCCTAGGTTTTCAACTATAAGACAAGCATAACGCTTCTTCAATTTCTAATATGTCTCGGAGAGAGTTGCTTCAATCCGAATACAAAAATAGTTATTTTGTTGATGTTTTGCATTATAGAGAGCAAAAATTATAATTTGAATCCTCTACTTTTTCTTGGTTCTTCTGCTGATTGTCGCAGACCTTGCCGAAGTTTTTCCCATTGCTCTTTGAACCATTCGCTTATTGGTTGCCTGTTTATTGTAAGCACCAATTTATTATTATCAACCGAATTTTTCTCAACTTTGAAAATATCATTTTTGATTTCAAATCTTCGTTTATGCTCTTCGGAATAGATTTTTCCATTGCATCTGATAGCTTCTTTCTTTGTTAGAAGACAATCTATCATATCTTTGGTAAATCCAATGACTGTGCATAATTTTTCCATTTTCAACATTTCTTTGAGCATCGGAAACCAGTTGAATGCCTTTTCAAGCAAGGTGTTCAGTCTTGATATTTCCCTGTCTTTGGCTTCAAGTTCTTGGTTATGTATTCCTTGAAGATTGCGTATTTGTTTGTCGTGCTGTTCCTGTATTTGTTGCATCTTGGCTTTTAGTTCGTCAATACCCTTATTGCGCTTGGCCACTTCCTGACGCAATTTCTCGTTGGCTTGTTCCAGTTCTTTCAACTTTCCACTTCCGAAAAGAGAACCAACTCCGCTTGCTATGGCAGTGGCAGCATCAGTGGCTACGCTTTTGAGTTTGTCCGTGCGTATTTCCGATTTTACCAGTTTGAGCTCCTGTTCGGCAAGACTTACCTGTTGTTCCTTGTGTCGCTTGGTTTCATCTATACGTTGCAGTTCGGCTTTCTGTTTCTCAATGATGAAATCATTTCGTTCTAAATGTTCCTTGCCTGTCTCTGATTTGGATTGCCCACGTTGCATGGAGAGGATGTCAGATGCCAAGGTCTGCATCTGCATCATGTCATCGTCATTGAGTTTTCGGCTCTTTCCGGTTTTGTGGTTCATCCAGTCAAAAACGATGTGTGCATGGTAATTCGGCTTGAACCATTTTTCCCCGACTTGGAAACTTTCCTTGTCCTCTGCATCAGGCTGTCCGTTCATCCAATGCCCTTCATCTTTGTGCAGGAAGAGCTGAAGCGGAGTGATGCCCCAACGTCTTTGGCATTCCTCGCCAAATTTCTTCACGTCTGCCAGTGTGGTGTCTGGTTTGATGAGCAGCACACCCTCACGGATGGGTGAGCATCCTGCCACTTTGATAACCTTGCCGTTCTTTCCTTTGCGTTCACGCTCTTTCTCCTGCATGGCACGACCTGTCTTTTCCTTTACCATCCGTTTGATGTTGTCGTAGTGCGTTTGCAGGTTTGGGCTGCCGAAGTTCGGGTTTATCCATTGCTCGTTGTCAGCAGAGAGTTCGGACACAATGTAGATTTTGGATTCACCGATATTACGCATATATTCGGCAGTCCTTCGATTGTGAGCCTCGCTTGATTTGGTGTTGCAAGACTTGATATGTACGCTTGATTTTATTGCCATACTACTATTCTGATTTATTGTTTACGATAGATTGCTTTGCTCGCTTTCTCAGAGGGGTTCTTAGGGGTGCAACCCATAAGCGGAGTTTCCAAAGAGAAGGTCACTCTTTGGTCTGGGTTCTCAGGGGAGAAACGCCCTGAGTGGGTCATTAGGGCAAAGCCCTAATCCCCTCGGGAGAGCCCACAACTACGAAAGCGGAGCGTGTAGTTATAGTGGGCTATAACCGAAAGCCGTTTTTCTTTTTCGGTGACTGGCTGCGCACCCCTTTGACGGATTGGACTTGCCCTTTTCTCTCAGCCTGTTTCTGTAAGTATTCGTTCAAGTCCTTGCATCCGTTGTAAGTCTGCGAAGCGTCACGGATGTATCTGTTTCTGCCGTATTCCTTGCGGATTTGCCGGAGTGCTTCCATGCCTGCATGGTCGTTGTCGAAAAAGCAGTGAATGCGTTCGTAATTGCCCAACGAATAGAGAATCTTGTTTATATTCGATACGGAATTCAATACAATGTAGTCCTGCCCGTCCAACTCCGGATAATTCGGGCAGCTCTCCTGTCTCAATGTCAAAAAGGAGAGGTAATCCATGAACCCCTCGAATACATAACAGGTATTCCTCGCTTTCCCTGATTGTCTGATGTGGGAGATTTCCTTTGGGGCGATACAGCCCTTGAAATAGCGGTTGCGGATTTCATATCCATCCGATACATTGGGAAAGGCGATGGCAAAGTACCGCTTGCCGTTGTGGGTGAAACGGGCTTCACTACATTCTCTTTTCGCCAGTTCTGTATTTATTCCTCTACCTTGCAAGTAGGCAAGCAGGGCAGGAGATGACAGCGGAACAATCTCCAACTGTTGGAAGCTCGGCTCGGAAGAGTTTTGCTTGCCAAAAGAGAAAGATACCGGGCGCACATATGGTGTCTGTTCCGCTATCCGTTTCAAGATGTAAGGTACATGGTCGGTAGCATATAGGTGTGCAGCCAGTTCAATGATACCGCCACCTTTGCCCAAACCGAAGTCATACCATTGGTTACGTTCGGTATTTACCTTGAACGAAGCTTCTGCTTCTTCCCTTAACGGTGATTTATACCACAGGTTGATACCTTGTTGCTTGACGGGAGAATATCCCAAACTGTGCAGAAAATCTGCTATCCTGATTTGCTTGGCTGTCTGTATATCCATAAAATGATTGTTTTAGTAGTTGGTAAATTGATTCATTTTTCTTTTCGCCCGTACCTTTTTAGGAAGTACGGTCTATAACCACTTCACTAAATTCTCGTATATATAGGATACGGTAATAAAGTGAAGCGATTTAGTCCCGTTCCCCAACCACTTCACTATATTCCTAATATATACACCCCGAGAATAAAGTGAAGTGATTGCAGGGAAATGGGCTAATAGTGGAAGTCGGGCATGAAGGTGTATTTCCTGCCGTTCTCCTGCACTATCATCCGCTTGTTGCGGAGCATGGTGATGAGCGATACCGCCTTTTTATGGTTCAGTTTTACACCCACGGACATATAGGTCTTGATTAAAGCATCTTCCAGTTCCTTGTAACCATATTCCTCTTTCAGACCGAATGCGGCTTCCAATGCGATGCGGTGCTGCTGCTCGGTGATATGCCTGTAAGGGTCGAACTTCTCTTCTTCGGGTCTTCCCGGTTTCTTTGTTTCGGGTTTGTAACCTTCTATAAGTTCGGGAAGGGCTTTGTCGTTGATGCGGAACGCAAAAGGCTCAAAGTCCATTGCTCGTATGTGAATGGCTGAAACATGGCTGATGTCACCGTTGCCCTTGTCCTTTTCTACCTGCAATACGGTTTCCGCCTTGTTGTTCAACTCCGTACCAATGTGCCCTCTTGCGTTCTCATCCCCTTTGTTCTGATGCAGTATCGTATGGATATGTATCTGCCTGTCGTCCGTCCACTGCATCAGCTTGGATATGATGCGTGTTGATTCACTGGGGCTGTTGATGTCATACACCATATCCCGTATGCCGTCTATAATTACAAGACCGATTTCGGGTGTATTGTAAATAGCCTGTTCCACAATCCTGATACGCTGCTCAGGCGTGTATTTTCTTAAGGCAAGAAATTCAAGATTCTCATTGTCCCTATCATCTGGCAAACCAGCCATTCGCAAAATGCGCGTCATGACTTTCAGACAATGGTAAGGGCTTTGCTCTGTATCAACATAAAGCACTTTCCGCTTATCTTCAGGCAGTTCAGCCACATACCGCAGCACTGTGCCGTTCTTCAATGCAGCGGCTACGATAGCCGATACATTGAACGTTTTTTTACTTTTGGCTTTGCCGATGGATGCGCTGAAATTACCCAATGTCCCAATGACAGAATCATGTACTTTAAGGATTTCAGGTGCTTTCTCATAACTTTTCGACAGGCTCAAACGTGAGGCTTGCCAAAGGATTATGGCTTCTTCAGCCGATATTTCCTTAGTCTCTTTCATATAGTCCATAGCCATGCCTCCCGTTATTTCCGTCCTCCTGTTTTCTTTCCAGCCAGTTCAAGGGCAAGCTCAACATCCACGATAATCTTACGTCCTATCTGAGTGATTGCCTTGTCAATCTTTCCGCTTTTCTTGATACGGTTGGCGGTGGGTAGGCTGCACCCGAACAGTTTGGCTATGCCCAGTATTCCGTACACATATTTTCTTTCTGTGTCTGTAATGGGCTGTGGCTGCGTTTCCGTTTGACGGGAAGCGTGCTTACTTAGGAATATGAACTCTTCACCTGTCATCTGCCAGACGGGTTTTGATAATAATTCTTGAAGATTTTTCATCGTTCAATCTATTTAGTCGTTTAACAATCAGCCCTGCGCACTGGCTGTTATCTCTGTTCTCGAACGATGCAAAATTAGGTAGGGTTGTAAGTGGTAAGGATGTGGTTGATATAAATGGAATATCTTGTTATTTATCTGAATATAAGATAATAAAAATACCACTCAAAAATTTAATTTGAGTGGTAAAAGTGGTTGTTTCGTAAAATGTCAGGGCATATCACAGATTATCGGAATATACCATCCATTTCTTTGGCAAATTTCCGGTTGCTGTCACTGGGGAAATCGGAAACAGGCTCTTTGTACTTTGACTTGTAGTAGCTTTCCTCAATATCCAATATTTTCAGGATATTCCTCTTCCAATTCTCCCTGTCCTGTTTGGGCAGTTTTTCGCTCATCAGGAATATCAGATAGCAGGTACGTATTTTTTCTCTCGGTCTGATTTGGGGTTTGGTGTCGCTTGGTAGCAGGTTCATGCAGGTATAGAAATCATGTTCGGAAATATTCTCGAACTGTTCTCCCACGCAGGTTACATGAATGAGCGAAAGCAGTTCCATATTGAAATACTCAGTCTGTTTCGTTCCCAGCACTTCTTCCTGTATGTTGGGGGCATTTGGTTCTTGTTCGGCTGGCTCTTCCGGCTCGTTTGTTTCATCAAATACATATTTCGCCAGTGTCTCTTTGAGGTGGCAGCCCAGCCGATAGATTTCATTGAAACGGCTTTTTGCATATTGCAGGGCTTTCTCTCTGGTCTGTTTTTGCAGATCGTAGAGTTCGGTCAGCTTGTTTTTTTTCTCCTCGTATTCATCTTTGCACCGTTCATATTCCATTTCCGCACGCTTTTCATCCTCTGCAGTGTGTTCCCGATAACCTATGGAATCGTATCGGTGGTATGCTTCGTTTAGCGGAGCATGGAGCTTGGTCGTCTTGTATTGCTGTTCTTCTATGGCTTCTTTATAGATTTCTGAAACTCGGAAGCAGATATTGTAAACGGTCTGTTCATCCGGCATACATCCTTTCTTGTAATAACTTATGTTTTCGCATACTTCCTTTTTCAGGCTATTCAGAATCAGTGTGTATTGCTCCTGTGGAAGATGAAACACCAGTTCAAGAATGGCTGTTTCAAGAACCGTTACATCATTGTAGTCCAGATAGAACTTGGTAATGAATTTCTGCTTTTCAAAAGAGAAACCTTTATTATCAAACCAGTCTTTATATATTCTGTTCAATTCTCCGTATCGGGGAATCAGCGTTGTAATTACATCTTTCATGGACGCAACTATTTTTGAGTGTTATTGTCTTTGTCAAGGAAAGAGGCCAGTTCTTCTTCCACTTCTTCCACGCTGGGCAACGCTGATTTCAGTTTCTCGGGAATCGCTTTGCTCAATTGGTAATCGCTGATGCCGATGGGCTGGTCATAGCCTGTCAATGCGTATTGTGCCACAACTTCGTCTTTTCCCTTGCATAGCAACAACCCGATAGTCTTGTTGTCATTCTCTCCCCTCAGTTTATCATCCACCACATTGATGTAGAAGTTCAGTTGCCCTGCATACTCCGGTTTGAATGGGGTAGCCTTTAATTCTACCACGATATATGCGTGCAGTGGAATAGAATATAATATCAGGTCTGCATAGAAATCGCTGTTTCCGACTTGGAAATGCTTCTGTCGTGCAACGAAAGCAAAGCCATTGCCCATTTCCAGCAAGTAACGGGTAACGTGCTTAACCAACTGTTCTTCTATGTCCCTTTCGTCTGCTTTCTCTTTAGTTCCAGCCAAATCAAAGATGTACGGGTCTTTCAACAGGTAATTGGCGAGGTCGCTTTGCGGTGCAGGAAGCGTGGCTGTGAAATTGTTTACCTTATTATTGCTGATTTGTCTGCTGTACAGGTTGGTTTCAATTTGTATTTTAAGAGCATTGCTGCTCCAGCCCATTTCCACAGACTGCTTCATGTACCAATAGCTTACACCTAATGGAATTGAATTGTTAAGCATTATCACATGGCTTGCCCAATTGGTTCTTGCAACAGGTGATGCCATGAATACGCTTTCTATATCCTTAATTTCCATCCGGTAAATATCAGATACGGTTCTGGCAACATTATGAATTTGCGCAAGAGGTTCTTGCGTGATTATAATTTCATTGTTATCAGTGGATTGGATTTGCGCAAGAGGCTCTTGCGTAAATTGCGCATCGTTTAAGTAGCGTACTTCGTTTGCTATTTTCTCCACACTTGGAGCTATCAACTTTGCATCCGTTTCTATGAAACTTTGCAATGCCCTCAAAGGATATGCTTTTGCAAACTGACACATATAGGTAAGGTTGCGTTCCGAATAGCCCTTCTTTTCGGGATAATTGAACCGGATAGCCTTTGTTTCGAAGCATCCAATTTCAGAGAGCCGGAGGGCCACCATAGACAGTCTGCCGGAATGGTTCTTCCAGACTGTGGCCGACTCGGCAACGGATACGGACGAAATTTCCAGAGCAGTCCAAATCCGCTGTTTGGAGCAGCACTTTGGCGACCTTTGTATAAGGGACGGAAATCAACTGCGGTTCGTCTGCGACTTCAAGGCTCGGTATTTCCGAAAGTCCTATCCATATTTTATGGCGGCGGTAAGGGCGTTGGCAAAGACGTCCTATGATACGTTCAGCGGCATCATACCAGCCCCTGCTTTCCATGCGGCGCTCAGCAGCGTCACGGAAAGCTACGCAGACCGCTTCGGCTTCTACGTCTATGACGCTGACCACGCCGAGCTGTTCCCTCTGGACGCCTGGCTGCGGACGGCGGATTTGTCTATGCCACATTTTGTCGGCGGGGTCATGGATTACCACAGTTGGATGAATTTTGCCAGTCAATGCGGATGAAAGAGAGAAATGCGTATGAACGTATGTCTGCCGAATATGGCGATACCTGTTGAGGAACAGCACCTTACAAATATGCCGCTTTTGGGTTTAGAGAAAAGAAATGCCGCAATGCTTAAAATTGATGGGAGGCTAACGGTGTTGATTTCGACAAAGAAGCATATTCATTTTTGATAAAGTGGATAGCAGGGGAGAGGTGATTGAAAAATTGCGTTTCTTATAGTATGATATATGAACAAACAGAAGTTACGGAGGCTGCCTGTGGATATTTATGAAATACGAAATGCCTTAACTTCAGGAAAGACTATTTATGATCTTCCGCTGCGCGTTACATACTATGCCCGCGTTTCCACAGATAAGGACGAGCAATTACACTCGTTGTCTGCACAGGTCAGCTACTATACCGATTTTATCCAGCGTTGCCCAAACTGGACATTTGTTGAGGGGTATGTGGACGAAGGACTCAGCGGCACCAGTGTAAAAAAGCGGGAACGTTTTTTACGGATGATCGAAGATGCCCATGAAAAGAAATTCGACTTTATTGTGACGAAAGAGATCTCCCGATTTTCCCGCAATACGCTGGATAGCATCCGCTACACGCAGGAATTGCTTCAATGCGGTGTAGGCGTCTTTTTTCAGTCGGACAATATCAATACCTTGATGCCGGATGCGGAGCTGCGTTTAACTATCATGTCCAGTATCGCACAGGATGAAGTGCGTAAGATTTCAGAGCGTGTGAAGTTCGGCTTCAAACGCGCCATTGAAAACGGTGTGGTGTTGGGAAGCAACCGAATTTGGGGCTATCGGAAGCAGGATGGAAAGCTGGTGATTGACGAGACAGAGGCGGAGATCGTCCGTTTGATTTTTGATCTGTACGCCAATCAGTATATGGGTGTCCGGGCAATCGCTCATTATCTGACAGACCACGGCTATAAAAACAGCAACGGCAGAGGGTTTTCCTTCAGTACAGTGCGGGGGATTCTCAGCAATCCAAAGTATAAAGGGTGGTACTGCGGAGGAAAAACCAGTAAGATTGATTACAAGCTGAAAAGCGTCAAATATTTTTCGCCGGATGAGTGGA